>ENA-UZXA01001239-UZXA01001239.1-metagenome-genome-assembly--contig:-Day-1-1m-contig-1239_pt1 | contig 57412 bp, 54 predicted proteins | sample MGYA00260336_ERZ794896 | MGnify/ENA metagenome assembly ERZ794896
ACGGAAAGAAGAGACGAGCCTGGGCTGGTGTTTGCTTGCTTGAGTTCAAACGATGACATTTATTGACCAAATTGAAACTTTAGATTTTGTCACTGACGAGGGCCTTGGTGCGCGTGCACGTCTTGGACTGATTGTTTTACAAACTGATCAGACCATCGAACAAGAATTTGCGAAGATTTTCGGGGCTCAGGCGGGCGTAGCGCTCTATGTGGCGCGCATACCCAACGCCATGGACGTTACACCTGAAACTCTCCGTCAAATGGCTTTGGATTTAACTAGTACTGCCGAACTCCTGCCAGCGAGCTTTGGTTTTGATGTGATCGGCTATGCTTGTACCTCTGGCGCCACAATGATTGGGGAACTCAGTGTGGGCTCACTTGTCCGTGATGCGCACAGGGACGCCCAAAACACTAACCCGATTACCGCAAGTAAGGCCGCTTTTGCAGCTCTTGGGATAAAGCGCATCGCGCTGGTAACGCCCTATGCACCAGATGTGACACTCGAGATGCAGGCCAATCTGCGCGCGGATGGGTTTGATACTATCGCTGTGGCGACATTTAATCAGTCAGACGATTTCACTGTAGCGCGGATTAGCCCCGACAGCATCTTCGAAGCTGTGCTGAAAATTGGAGCATACGAGGATTGTGACGGCGTTTTTGTTGCCTGTACCAGTCTACGTGCGATGGAAATTATTGCTAGGGCTGAAGCCGAACTGAATAAGCCGGTCATCTCCTCCAATCAAGCTCTGGCGTGGCACATGATGAGGCTTGTAGGGCTTACGTCGAATTGTTCAAAAGCCGGATCTCTTTTTAATGAAAATCTCAAATAAGCCAGGACTCAATTGATGCAAAAACCTCTTCCTTCCCACGCGCAGGTTGTGATTATTGGTGGTGGAATTCATGGATGTTCAGTGGCCTACCACCTTGCAAAAGCAGGCTGGAAAGATGTGATTTTACTTGAGCGTAAGGCTCTCACTAGTGGCACAACTTGGCACGCTGCAGGGCTTGTTGGGCAGTTACAAGGAAGTCACGCAACGACGGCATTCGCCAGTTATGGCGTTGAGCTTTTGCAGGAGATTGAGGCTGAAACAGGCCAAAACCCCGGTTTCCGGAAATCAGGTTCAATCTCTATTGCCGTGAACGAGCAGCGGTTAGCTGAGCTCAAACGTAAGGCTGATTTTGCCTCACTCTTCGGTGTCGAAGCGTATTACATGGAAACAGACGAGATTTTTGAACGCTGGCCTTTGATGAATCCTGATGGTGTTTTGGGGGGTATTTGTATGCCCTCCGATGGTTCGGCCAATCCGATTGATCTCACCCAGGCACTTGCAAAGGGCGCTCGCATGCACGGAGCGACGATACGCGAGCAAACCAAAGTCGAGGAGGTTCTAGTTGAAAGTAGCAAAGTCATAGGCGTGCGAACGGATGAAGGTACGATCACGGCCGACGTGGTTGTCAATTGTGGCGGCATGTGGGCGCGCGAATTAGGTCAGAAAAATAATGTTGGTGTGCCACTTCATGCCTGCGAACACTACTATCTGGTTACTGAGCCAATCAAAGATTTACCTTCTGATTTACCGGTGCTGCGTTCATATTGTGATGGCACATATTGGAAGGAAGATGCAGGAAAGCTACTCTTCGGGTTTGCCCATTTTAATGCCAAGGCTTGGGCGCAAAACGGCATTCCTGAAAGCTTTGAGTTCGACAGTCTACCCTTCGTTGAGGACGACGTGATGGAGGTTTTAGAGCTCAGTATGAATCGCGTACCAGTTCTTCAAGAAACTGGTATTCGTACATTTTTTAATGGTCCAGAAAGCTATTCGCATGATGGCCGCTTCACACTCGGTGAGGCTCCTAACTTGAAGGGTTATTATGTCTTAGCAGGTGTAAATTCCACTGGTATTCAATCTGGCCCCGGTGCGGGTAAGGCATTAGCTGATTGGATAATGGCCGGACACCCAACCATGGACCTCGCCGAGATGGATCCGGCGCGAATCGAAGATTGGCAGGCGCGTGATCTTTATTTGCAAGAGCGTTGCCCGGAAACGCTGGTGCTAACATATGCAATGCACTGGCCCGGCCGTCAGCGTGAAACAATACGCGGCTTACGGCGCACACCGTTTTATCATGCAATGGAATCGAATGGTGCTGTTTACGGCGAGGTGCAGGGCTGGGAGCGGCCAGTTTGGTTTGCTCCCAATGGTGTAGAAAAGGACTATGATTATTCCTATCATCAGCCTAGTTGGTTTGAACATTCACAAGAAGAGCAAAAGGCAGCACGCGAAGGAGTAGTGATGATCGACTACTCTATGCTGGGCAAGTTGATGGTCTCCGGGCGTGACGCTTTGGCATTCCTGCAGCGTGTTTGCACCAATGATATGGCGATGCCCGTTGGGGGCGTAGCATATTCACTGATGTTGAATGATCGAGGCGGTATTGAGAGTGATGTCACAGTTGCGCGTCATGGACTTGATGAGTTCATGGTGATGAGTTCAATATCTCACACCCGACGTGACCGTGATCACTTGATGCAGAAAATCCACCCCAGCGAAGAGGTGCATCTACGCGATGCTACTACAAGTTACGGCGTACTCGCAGTCTCCGGGCCAAAAGCGCGAGACCTGTTAGCAGCAGTGGCAGATGTTGATCTCGATGATGCAGCTTTTGTTTTCAATAGCCACCAACATTTCTACATCGGTCATGCACCTGTTTTTGCGCAGCGCTTGTCATACACAGGCGAAACTGGCTGGGAAATTTTCATCACTCCCGATTTTGCTGAACACGTATTTGACGTGCTCTGGAAAGCGGGAGCCCCGCTTGGCATGCGTTTTTGTGGTAGCGAAGCCCTCAACGCGTTGCGCATCGAAAAGGGTTTCCTGCACTGGGGGCATGACATGTCCTATACTGAGTCACCACATCAGGTTGGTCTTGGTTTTGTCTGCAAGCATGAAAAAGAAATACCTTTCATTGGTCGTGATTGCTATCTCCGCCGCAGGGCTGAGGGCAAAGGACCGTTCCTGTGCTCGATAAAGCTAAACGATGGAAACGCGCTGTTGCATCACAACGAACCAGTTTTACGCAATGGAGAAATTCTGGGTTTCATCACCAGTGGTGCTTTCGCATATGCCCAAGAGGCATCCGTCGGTCTATGCCTTCTGTCACCGCCTGCCGGTTTAGATGGAAAAGCGGCGTTGACTTCAGGCGACTACGTCGTTGTAATCGAGGGGCGTCAAATTCCGGCAACGCTGAGCATGAAACCTTTCCATAAAAAAACTAAATAGTCGAAAATTTTATGTAGACATTAATACATTTGAATAGGAATTGTCTGTGAAGAAGTTGCGAAACTATAGAAAGCACGGGCTGCATCAAGTAAATAATATCCTGAACCAAATTAGTTAACATAAGTGGGCAATCAAGTGTGCTATCCTATTGGAAAGCATGTAGTATTGAGGAATTTTGATGTATGTGCGATGGCTTCCTCAATAGATTCAAAGCTGTTCGAAAACTGCATAAAATGGCTCACTCAGGATTTTTATCACTTAGCAATCTCAGTTCACTTTTTCGCTGACATCTAACGAAAAAATTGGATTGCGTGGATGATTACCAGTTCAAGGTCGGGGCTTGGCGGCCCGCGCTAGGCGATCGTTAATGGCGCGACCCAAGCCATGGTTTGGAATCGGTGAAACCGCTATTGTGCCAGTGGCCAGAGTATCCAGTTCATGCAAATGGAGGAACAGGTTAGCTGCAGCTTCGCCCAAATCACCTGCTTCGCTTAGATTGAGCGTGGCGCCCAATACTGGTCCAAAGCCGAGTAAAATTTCGCCCGGCCGAATGTCGGTCACATTTTGACGCAGGGGCGCACTTGGTGCGTAGTGTGATGACATCTGCCCGGGCGCCGTTAACGCATCGCCAGGCTGATGCAATGCAATTGGTTCGCCCAAAGCGGCTTCAATGGCCTCCTGAGGGATGCCTCCCGGTCGCAACAATGTGGGAACATTTTTTAGCCCCAGAATGGTAGACTCCACTCCTACGCCGCAAGCGCCACCCTCAACGATAGCGTCGATCCTACCTTTCAGGCCACTAGCAACATGCGGCGCGTTGGTGGGGCTGATCTTTCCAGATAGGTTAGCTGATGGAGCGGCAACGGGACCTCCAAATTTTTGCAAAAGTGCCACTGCAATTGGATGTTTGGGAACTCGAACAGCAAGCGTTGGTAGGTTTGCAGTCACAAGAGAAGAGACACCAGATCCCTCCCGCACAGGAAGAACTAATGTAAGGGGGCCTGGCCAGAAGGCTTCCGCCAACCGTTCGGCTGCGTCAGTCCAGTTCACGTAGGATTGGGCGGTTTCTTTGCTATCAAGATGTACAATCAATGGATTAAAGTGAGGGCGCCGCTTGGCTTCAAAAATATGGGCGACTGCTAAATCATTGCGCGCATCACAACCCAAACCGTAAACCGTTTCTGTTGGAAAGGCGACGAGCCCACCCCCTGAGAGCAATTCACTTGCTCGGGTCAGTCCGGATTCGTCGGAAGAAAGCATTTTAGTTTGCACGGCGCAGGCTCCTGTGACGCTGCGTTTCTCTTTTCAGGGGCGAACAGGCCCTTACCTTTAACTTAGATGCTGCATACAAGCGCTATAAACCAAAGCCAAGTCTATCGGAGATCATCATGCCCTTCCACGCCCCTGTTAGTGATTTTCAGTTTTTGCTCGACCACGTTGTTGATTTTACGAGAGTGACCGCAACTGAGCGGTTTTCAGAAGCCGATAAAGTCGTCACTGAGGCGATACTGACTGAGGCCGGACGGATGTGTGAAAACACTTTATATCCGGTTCAGCGAAATGGCGATTTACAAGGCGCAGTGCTTGAAAATGGTGTCGTACGAACATCCCCAGGCTATGCTGCCGCATACGCTCAGGTCGCTGCAGGTGGCTGGATTTCGACTAGCGCATCCCCTGAGTTTGGGGGAATGGGATTACCACATTCGATTACAACGGCCGTGAATGAAATGATGAGTGCAGCGTGTTTGTCACTGCAACTTAATCCACTTATGACGCAAGGCCAGATTGAAGCGTTAGAGCACCATGCTAGCGATGAAATCAAGGCGATGTATCTTCCAAAACTCATAACCGGCGAGTGGGCGGGGACTATGAACCTGACGGAGCCAGCCGCAGGATCAGATGTTGGTGAACTGCGTTCAAAAGCGGAGTTGAACAGTGACGGAACCTACGCTGTGACTGGACAGAAAATTTACATCAGTTGGGGCGACAACGATTTCACTAGCAATGTCTGCCATCTCGTGTTGGCAAGGTTGCCGGATGGAGCGCCAGGCACAAAAGGAATTAGCCTTTTTATGGTGCCAAAGTTGATCCCAGATGAAAATGGTGAACCCGGCGTAGCAAACAGCCTTAAAGTTGTAAGTCTCGAGCATAAGTTGGGCCTGCATGGATCACCCACGGCAGTGATGGAATATAGTGCTGCCACTGGCTGGCTTATTGGTGATGCGCATGACGGTATGAAATGCATGTTCACGATGATGAACAACGCTCGTCTAGGTGTTGGTGGACAAGGAATTGGAGTGGCTGAAGGCGCATATCAACACGCGTTGAGTTACGCGCTGGATCGCAAACAAGGCCAATCTTTAATGAGAGGTGGCACTGGGACGATCTTTGATCATGCAGATGTCCGCCGAATGCTGACTACTATGAAGGCAGATATTTTTGCAGCACGAGCAATAGAAATGTCCTGTGCGGTCGCCATCGACATGGGCACTGCCACCGATGAAGCGGATTGGAAAGCCCGCGCTGCGTTTTTGACGCCGATCGCTAAAGTGTTTGGTACTGAGACTGGGATTTCGGTTGCTGAGATGGGCATACAGGTACACGGTGGAATGGGTTTCATAGAAGAAACTGGCGCCGCCCAATATGCCAGGGATGTGCGGGTCACCGCTATTTACGAAGGCACAAATGGTATTCAGGCAATGGACCTAGTTGGGCGTAAGCTGATGGATGGTGGGGATGCTGCCTATGCTATGCTTGACGAAATTGAAGATTTGGCTGAGTCGGTACGTGAGAGCATGTCGGAGTTGGCTGAGCCGTTGTGGGAGGCTACCGAAACCCTGCGCGAGGCGACCGAATGGATGGTTGCCCAAGGCGACATGAACGAACGCTTTGCTGGAGCTGCCCCATTTCTAAAAGGTTTTGCACGCGTTCTCGGTGGGTATTTTCACTTACGCGCGGCCATCGCCGATGGCAGTGACGGAACACGTGGCAAGTTAGCTCAATTTTATATCAAACGTTTGCTTCCAGAGCACTTTGGATTGCTGGCGCACGCGGTTCAAGGAGCAAATGGTCTTTACTCACTTAGCTCAGAAGAATTGAGCGCGGCGTGAGTATCATTGATAAGATTCGTTACCCGTGGGAGGTACCTCCAAGGGAAGGTGAGGCGGTTGAAGTCGCTGAAGGTGTGTTGTGGATGCGTCTGCCGCTTCCGATGGCACTTGACCACGTTAATATCTATGCTTTGGACGATGGAGATGGCTGGACCATCGTGGACACTGGTTTTGACAGCAAACGAAGTAGAGCGATTTGGCGCGTGTTGTTGGATGGTCCGTTGAGTGGCAAACTAATCCGTCGAGTGATTGTGACACATCATCACCCAGACCATGTTGGGCTGGCTGGATGGTTTCAGGAAGATTTTGGAGCGTCCCTTTGGACTACAAGAACGGCGTGGTTATTTGCGAGGATGCTGCAGCTGGACGAACAGGCGTTGCCGCGGCAGGAAACGCTGGAATTTTACCGCAGATGCGGCATGGACGAAGAAATTTTCAACGAACGTAGGAGCGAGCGCCCTTTTAATTTTGCCGATGTGGTTGCGCCGATGCCGTTGGGATTTCGGCGAATAAAACAGGATGACACGATCCATTTTGGTGGGAGAGATTGGGTTGTGCATATAGGCAACGGCCATGCACCTGAGCACGCAACATTTTGGAGCACCGATGATAATTTAGTGCTTTCAGGTGACCAGATTTTGCCGTCGATCAGTTCCAATATTGGTGTCTATGCTACTGAACCAGAGGCTGATCCAGTAGCTGACTGGCTGGAAAGCTGTGAGCGCTTGTCGCAATATGCGCGATCAGATCAACTTGTGCTCGGAGGGCACAAGCTGCCGTTTACTGGAGCGACAGTGCGAATGCGCCAATTGATAGATAATCATCACGGTGCGTTGGAGCGTTTAGAGAAGCACCTCGAAACGGGTCGTACCGCAGGAGAATGCTTTGCACCATTGTTCAAGCGCCAGATTGACAAAGCCTCGTATGGACTGGCGCTTGTCGAAGCGCTTGCTCATCTCAATCACCTTTACCATGTTGGCAGTGCAAGCCGTACACTTCGCGAGGATCGCAGCTGGTTGTTTCAAAAGATTTCCTAAGTCGGGCAACCTCGGTACATGTTAGATCACATTCAAAATACTGCTGAGGCAACCTTGGCTGCAAAGATACCGCGCTTGTGCGCGGTGTATCTAAATCCGGTGATAACAAAAGTTGGTTAAATTACGATAAGTGCAGGATGTGACAAAGTACTGATCAACTGCGGAGCATTGACGTGGTGACAGGCGTGATTGAATGGGTTATTGAGCCGTAGGTCAGATAAGGGGAAAACAACAATGGCGGAATTCAAGCACGGTTCGATGGATATCGAAGTTCAAGAAAAGACTTTTGCAGGATTTATCAAGGTATCGATGTGGGTCGCGATAGTGTCTGTCGCAACACTCATTTTCATGGCACTGATAAACAGCTAAATTTGATTAACGGTTAAGTATTTATGAAATTTGTGCCTCGCTTCTGTGTGGCTTTTGTGCTCCTAGCGGCCTTATCGGCTTGCTCTGTGCGTAATGGGTTGGATACCAACTCATCAGATGTTGACGTTGTCCAAGCGCAATACAAGTACGTTGGACCGCCCAGCCTCACACTCTACACAATGATTTCAAATTCCACGGGGTCAGGTGCACATACCTCTTTGATGATAAACGCTAGTCAGCGGGTAGCCTTTGATCCCGCAGGATCATTTCGCGCTGACGGCATTGTTTCCAAAAACGACGTTGTTTATGGGATGACACCTTATTTGGTAGATCAATACACCCGCTATCATGCCCGTGAGACATTTCATGTGGTGGTGCAAACAGTCCAAGTAAGTGCAGAAGTGGCTGAAATTGCTTTGCGAAAAGCACAGACCTTGGGGCCAATTGCAGAATCACAATGCGCAAAATCGACATCGGAACTCCTTGCCAGCGTGCCCGGTTTTCAAGACGTTCCTCGTACCTACTACCCGGTAAAAATATCTGAATATTTTGCTAACAAAGGTGCGAGCTATGAGCGGCTTTATGAGTACGATGACGATGATAAGAGCAAAGTTCTTGAAGCGTTTGTACCTGAATACGAGCTCGAGTGATCTGTGGTTCCGGTCGCGGCCGTTATCGATCAAGCGCTTAGATACAATCCAAAAAACAAAGTGATTGCACCGGCAATCATCGCGAGAAGTAGATTTTTCGTGTACGCGCCGATGACCATCGTAATTGCTGCAGCAGCGAGCCTTGCTGGATCATACATTCCGTTTGTGGCTGCAGGCCAAATAACGAGAGGTGCCACCAAGGCCGGCAGCATGGCCACGGCAGTGTATCGCAAATGACGCAGTAACCATGGCGGAAGGTCGCGATTGCCAACTAGGCCGAGAAATAAAAAACGGAGGCAGAAACTGCCAACGCCGAGTGAAACGATGATGATCCATAGATGGGCGTTTTGGCTCATGGGGAGGACCTTCTTTCGAGCAGAAATTCCACCTGAGCGCCTGCCATCATGCCTGCAATACCCGCAATGATGAGGCCGAGATTGTAGGGTACCCAGGCAAAGGAAAGTGCGCAGACAACTGCGGCAATGGCGGAAGCTAAATGAGCTGAAGTTCGTAACAAGGGTCCAATCATCGCTAGAAAAGTAATTGGCATTGCAAAATCCAATGCAAATTCTGGCGGAATCACTTCGCCAATTGTTGCACCAAAATAGGTCGCAAGGCACCAGCTTGATAAAACTGGAGCTGCGGCCCCTAAGAAATATGCGAGTTTCTGGCTTGATGTCATGTCTGGGGTCGTTTCAAACTTGGTCATTGCGGCAGCGTAGTTCTGGTCTACGAGAAAATACGCTGCAAACACCCTTTGGGTCGTCGTCAAACTGCCGAGGTGGGGCGTAATCGACGCTGAGTACATCGCAAGACGCAGGTTGACGGCTAGCGCTGATGCAATAATCACAATAGTTGGTGTGTTTTCGGACAGAAGTTGCAGTGCGGTGAACTGAGCGGCTCCGGCAATCACAGTGACTGTGAAAACCATGGTCTCAAAAAGGGATAGCCCTGACTCCGTTGCAATCACGCCAAATAGCAGACCGAACGGTACAACAACGAGAATGAAGGGCATACTGTCTCGAAAGCCCTGCCAAAAGTTATTGGAATCAGAGTTCAATTGCGTCGCTCCCTTCACAGCATTTGGAGATTTATTCGCGTATCTTGCTCGCTGACAAGCTGCAACCAACTTGTGGCGCCATCAACCCCTACATTTTCGATGCAATCCGATGTGGTCAAGGCAAACGATCGGTCGTAACGTTATCATTAGCCAGAGCTGGAGGAGGCTACAGTGTCAATTAAAAACGTCACATCTGAATATATCATTGCTCCGAAACCTTTTTTGGAGCGTCTGACGCGTGTCGTCAGTGGGTATGACCAAGTAGGTGAGCCAGTCGAGATATCAGTAGTGGAGGAGCGTCCACTGACGATCTATCTGAATCAGCAGGAAATTGTGACGGCAATGACGATTGGTGACTATCCCGAGTATTTGGCGTTGGGGTTTTTGCGCAATCAGGGCATGTTGGCGTCTGATGACGTAGTGACAAACATCGATTATGATGCGGAACTGGAAGTGATCGTTGTGCGGACTTCAAAAGAGACCAGCCACGAAGAAAAACTCAAGAAGAAGACACGAACATCTGGTTGTGCCGTAGGCACGGTTTTTGGCGATATGATGGAAGGGCTTGAAGATGTGAATTTGCCTGATCTTCGCGTGCGTACATCGGAGTTGTACGCTCTTGTCCAAAAGATCAATCGCACACCGTCGCTTTATCTCGAGGCGGGTGCAATTCATGGCACTGTCTTGTGCGAGGGCTCACGTCCATTGGTCTACATGGAGGATGTTGGCCGCCATAATGCTGTTGATAAAATTGCAGGCTGGATGTTTGAAACGAGTGAGGCCGCTAACAATAAAATTCTCTACACGACGGGAAGGCTTACCTCGGAAATGGTGATCAAGACGGCACTGATGGGTATTCCAGTGCTTGCGTCACGGTCTGGGTTTACAGCTTGGGGCGTTGAGATCGCGCGACAAGTCGGGTTAACTGTTTTAGGCCGGATGCGTGGTCAAAGGTTTGTGTGTCTGAGTGGTGAAGACAGGTTGGTGCGCGATGTTGAATTAACTACTGTCCCCTCAGAAGACCGCAAACACCGGCGAAAGAGTGCGTCCTGATGAAAAAACCTTTGGGTGTGATATTAGCTGGCGGGCAGGCGACGCGGATGGGAGGGGGTGACAAGGGGCTTATAAAGCTTGGCGAGCAGACAATTTTGTCGCGTGTCATCGAACGTTTGGAGCCTCAGGTAGCGAATTTGGCGCTTAATGCTAATGGCGATAAAAAGCGTTTTGATAATTTCGGGTTGCCAGTGCTGCCTGATGATGTCGAGGGACACGCTGGACCATTGGCAGGAGTACTGGCGGGGCTGGACTGGGCTGCTCAACTTGGCTGGACGACAATCGTAACGGTCGCTGCCGATACTCCTTTTTTTCCTTGTGATTTGGTGCCGCGCTTGTTGGAAGCCACTGAGGGCATGGAGCATCGACTGGCGCTGGCCGCGGCACCTCGCAAGGCGGGTGAATTCACAAAATCCATGTCGCGTTCCGGACTGATCCGGCACCCTACGTTTGGTATTTGGCCGGTGGCTTTGCGAAATAATCTCCGAACAGCGTTAACTGGTGGCTTGCGCAAGGTGGTTTTATGGACTGACCCGAATGGCGGGCGGCTTGTTAATTTCGACGAAGTTGAGAATCCATTTTTCAACGTTAACACGCCAGAAGATTTAGAGATTGCCAAATTCATGGTAAACGGGAGTTGACGATGCGTGTCTACGGCGTCACGGGCTGGAAAAATGCCGGAAAAACTGGATTAATGGAACGATTGGTAATGGAAATCACTGGACGCGGTTTACGCGTTTCGACGGTGAAACATGCGCATCACAGTTTTGATGTCGACCAGGAAGGCAAAGACAGTCATCGTCATCGTCAGGCGGGAGCTATGGAGGTCTTGTTGGCTTCTCGCAGTCGTTGGGCACTGATGCGCGAATTACGGGAGGAGGGAGAGCCCTCACTAGAGGTACTCCTGAAAAAATTGGCGACTGTTGATCTTGTTCTAGTTGAAGGTTTCAAACGGGATGATCATCCCAAGATCGAAGCATATCGTGCGGAGGCTAATAATCCGTTGATTGCACCGAGTGATCCGACGATCCGGGCTATTGCCTCTGATGTGCCTTTGGATGTCGACCGGCCATTATTCAACCTAAACGACACAAAGGAGATTGCTGATTTTATTTTGTGCGAGGTCCATCTTTGAATGCTTTTGACAGTTTCGTTATTGTGGACTGGTCGGGTGGAAATGACCGGGGGGCTGCGCCGAAGAAAGATGCTATTTGGAGCTGTATAGCACGAGATGGCGTGATAGATGAGCCGCTTTATCATCGCAATCGTCAGAAGGCCGAGGCGTGGCTGAACACGATAATAGAATCAGAATTGTTTGCGGGGCGGCGTCTATTCCTTGGGTTTGATTTTCCATTTGGGTATCCGACAGGATTTTGCCAGACTATCACCGGAACAGATTGTCCTCTGGCGCTTTGGGATTGGGTTGAGGCGCGCATTGAGGACTACCCAAAGACAAACAATCGTTTTGATCTGGCTGCTGAAATTAATTTAAGTTTGGGTGGTGATGGACCCTTCTGGGGTAACGCGCTGAAGCGAGATGTTGTGGGGTTGGCGCGAACCAAACATGGCTACCGCAATAGCTTTGCGGAGAGGCGTATGGTCGAACGGCAGGCAAAAGGCAGCTTTACCTGTTGGCAACTGGCTGGCGCGGGCTCAGTTGGTAGCCAAGTATTGATGGGGCTACCCGTACTTTCACGTTTGAGGCGTCGGTTTGGTGCCGACGTCGCGGTATGGCCTTTTGAGCCACTCGCTGCTCCGGTGGCGCTCGCCGAGGTTTGGCCGGGTCTGATCAACCCCATCATTAAGCCAATGGAACAGGCTGGAGAATTGCGGGATGCTGCACAAGTTAGTATGCTGGCAAAGGGACTTTCCCGGTTGCATCCAGACTTGATGGCGCAGATGTTAAAAATTAGTGCGCCCGAAGAAGGGTGGATTTTCGGATTGGGCTATGAGGATACCCTGATGCATTCGGCGACAAAAAAACTGGATCCTCCTCCACTGAAGGACGATTGCTTTGCGCTGCCTTCGGGAACTCATTGGACACCCGTGGATGAAGCGTTGTCCACGATTCAGGAGCGCTTGAGGCCTGCCGTTGCACAGGAGCAGGTACCCCTAATGCAGGCGCTGGGAAGAGTCCTAGCCGGTGATGTTTTGGCACAGCGAGCAAATCCACCTTTGCCCAATACAGCCGTAGATGGCTATGGGCTTCGATGCGCTGAAACAGTTAGCGGGTCGCAAACGGTTCCATTGGTTCGGGGGCGGTCGGCAGCAGGGGCGCCCTTTGATGGGCCATTGCCTCCGGGACATGCTGTGCGCGTCTTGACTGGTGCGGCTTTGCCCGAAGGCGTTGATACGGTGATTCTGCAAGAGGATGTCTCCACCGACGGTAGAGCCATTGCTTTTAATGGACCCCTAAAAGTGGGCGCAAACACTCGTAGGGCGGGCGAAGATGTAGATAAAGGCGATTTAATTTTTAGGCGAGGTCAACGGATGACACCTCCAGACCTTGCTTTGGCGGCAGCTACTGGCTCAAAAAATCTTCAGGTTTTTCATCGTCTAAGGGTTGCTGTGTTGTCTACGGGTGACGAACTTTGCGAGCCCGGTGATGTGGCGCGCGAAGATCAGATTTTTGATGCTAATCGGCCAATGTTGCTTGGATTGATACGGAATTTTGGGTTCGAACCAATCGATATGGGGCAAGCGCCTGATGATCGGACGGCGCTGGCTGATTTGTTAGATAAGGCAGCGCTAAAATCGGATCTGATTATGACTTCTGGTGGCGCTTCTTCAGGTGACGAAGATCACCTGTCGGCCCTTTTGAGCGAAACCGGGGCAATGGCCCTTTGGCGAATTGCGATAAAGCCGGGGCGGCCTCTGGCGTTGGGCGTATGGCAAGGCAAGCCTGTTTTTGGATTGCCAGGAAATCCGGTAGCAGCGTTAGTTTGTGCTTTGGTTTTTGCTCGTCCAGCGATGGGGCTTTTGGCCGGTGAGGGCTGGCGTATTCCAAAAGGGCTTAGTGTTCCGGCGGCGTTTTCCAAATTCAAGAAATCTGGAAGGCGTGAATTTTTGCGTGCACGCTTGCGGGATGGCAAGGCCGAAGTTTACGCTTCGGAGGGTTCCGGTCGCATCAGGGGACTAAGTTGGGCTGAGGGCTTGGTGGAACTGCCAGATAGTGCGATGGAAATCACGCCGGGTACTACTGTGAAGTTTTATCCATACTCCGCTTTCGTGGATTAGGTGTGGGACAGCTGAGTATTTTCATAGCGTAAATCTGGGATAAAAAATCTGTTTAAAGCGCTGTTTTTTGGAAGATTAAAAATCATCCCAAGAGAGATCTATCGTGTTGCGTATGTCTTTGTGGTTTAGGTTTTTACCGTTTGCTTTCTACCCCATTTTTCACCGAGACAAACTGGCGGAAACAGTGCTATTTCCAGTGGTGCAAACAGATACTACTAATGGACGGCGAAAATTTGTAAAATTCTGCGAAGATGATCACTGCTGAAACAAAGATTAGATAATTTCAAGTGTGGGAGATAGAATGCTTCAACATATCGGTCAAATTCCAGCCGCTGCAGCGGTAAAGTTCTCTGATAAAGATGCCCTTGTTTTTGAGGGCAAAACATTCTCATTCAATGAAATCCACGATCTGGTCGAACGCGCGGCAGGTGGGTTGAGTGATTTAGGTATATCGTCTAGCGACACGGTCACACTCTATGCTTCAAATTCGTGGCAGTGGATTGTCAGCTATTACGCAATTGCCCGCCTTGGCGCGGTCATCAATCCGGTTAACACAATGTTAACGCCTAATGAAATAGAATACGTCGTAAGGGATTGTGGTGCTAAAGCAATAATTGCCTCGCCGGAAAAAGTGGCCGGTATCATGGGCGTTAAAGAAGTTTCAGATGTGCGCGCCATCATTTCTTTTGGCAACGAATTTGAGGACGGTGTTGTGTCTTTCGATGCGTTGATTGCGGCCAATATTCCTGCTCCTGAACCGACAGATGTGGATCCCGGTGCCTTGTCAACGATTGGGTATACTTCGGGCACAACTGGTCACCCTAAGGGCGCGATGCAATCGCACCGAGCGGTGATAACCAATGGGGCTATGACCAGCCAGATGCAGATGCGTGGCGAACTGGATTGTGTGGTCAGCGCCCTGCCATGCCCGCATGTGTATGCCAATGTTATCATGATGAGTATGATGATGTTTGGCAGCAAATTAGTGCTGCATCGTACATTTGACGCAGATCTGGTCTTTGCCGATATCGCAGCGCACAAAGCAACTATCTTCGACGGCGTTCCCGCAATGTATATGTTCATGCTGAACTGTCCCACTCTCAAAGATGCCGATCTGTCGAGCCTGACGCGCTGCTATGTTGGTGGCCAAACCATGCCAGTTGCCACAATGGAGTCGGTTGAGGCTGCGTTCAAAGTGCCTTTGATCGAGCTTTGGGGCATGACCGAGATTGCCGGTCTAGGGTCAACGCATCCGCTCTATGGCACCAACAAACATGGATCAATAGGCTGTGCGCTGCCTTACTGCGAATTGCGGATTGCCGATGCAGACAATGCGGCCAAAACGATGCGGCGCGGCGAAGTCGGTGAACTGATGGTCCGTGGCCCCATCGTGATGATGGGATATTTTAATGATGATGAAAAAACCCGCGAGGCGCTGGAACCGGATGGCTGGTTGCACACAGGCGATCTCGGGACAATGGACGCGGATGGTTGCGTCTATATCGTGGACCGCAAAAAAGATATGATCCTGACAGGTGGTTACAACGTCTACCCAGCTGAAATCGAACGGGTGTTGGCAGCACATCCTGCTGTTGCGCTTGCTGCTGTTGGCAAGCTACCTGACGAGCTTAAAGGTGAAATAGCGAAAGCCTATGTTGTCCTGAAAACCGGGATGACAAGCACTGAAGACGAGATGATCTCGTTCTGTCGGGAAACTCTAGCCGCTTATAAATGCCCACGTAAAATCCAATTTGTTCGTGACGTCCCCAAGACAAGCACTGGCAAGATTATGCGGCGGGAACTTCACAAGTTGGATATATGAGGGGTCCGTTTTCGGCACCCTGAATATGGATTGATATTTTGAACGAGACGAATTGACAGCCAATTTGGAACGCGGTGATGAAAGCAGCCATCGATTGACAAGCAGCAAAATGGTGTTACGCCCGCACATCTGTTCTCGCCAGCGACCGCAGTAAATGGCAGATTTGAGCACAAAAGCCACCATGTTTCTCAGTGCGACGAATATTGGTTCATCGCGAGGAACACTTCTTACTTAATTTATTTAAATGTCAGGGATCAGGCTCAGTGAGGTTGAAAAGATCGATTGAGTGCGCAATCCCACGAACCTCGTGCGACCCGCACGCCTTAAACAGGTCAGGGGATGTCTCAGCAATTGCTTTGGTTGCAAGTACTCGGTGCCCGATCGATTTGGTCAAAACTTCGATCCTGCTGGCGACATTGACTGCACTGCCTAAAACCGTGAAGTCCAGCCTGCCGGGGCTGCCGATATTACCGTAGCTGACTTGTCCAACATTGATGCCGATGCCGATGTCAAGAGGTGGCTTGCTTGCCTTTGTGCGTTTGTCGTTGAGCGCAGCTAACCCGACGAGCACTCTCCTTGCTGCGAGTGCCGCCTGAGTGCACTGGTGCGGTCGATCGGCAGTCACCTGAATTGGGAAGATAGACAAAATGCCGTCACCCATGAACTTTAATACGTCCCCACCCATTTCCTCGACCGACTGTACTACGACGTCGAAATAGCAATCCAGAGCGTCGAAGACTTCGCTCTCGCTGTAGCCGTCAGTGAGCGCTGTAAAACCACGTAAATCGGAGAACAGCACAACGGCTTCAAGAGTTTTACGTTCTCCGCGTTGGATGGAGCCATTCCAAACCGCTTCGCTGGGTCCGTCCCCAAGGTACGTGCGAAGGAGGCTTTTTGTAGATTTTCGCATCGTCACTGGTTCCATTGCCGAAGCTAGTCCGGGTTTGGCAGCTTCGATCATTTCCAAGTGTTTGGGTGAAAATCCATTTGTTGATTGGGTTGCAAATGTGCAGCCGTGTTGTGAACGATCACCATAATCTAACAAGGTTGCGTAATAATCGGTGCCCCCCGCCGCTGCGAATTCGAGATAGGAAACGTGGTCTTTTTCTGGATCAAGACCGCGCAGGCTCTTGTGCAGAGGCCGCTGATTTTTCAAGATATATTCGAAAGCGCTTCCCACATAACTGTCTGTAAGTATACGTGCATGAGTGACGTCGTAGCTTTCCGTGCCGTCTGGCGTCCAGACTACACCCCACGCTATGAGTAGCGGATTGGCAAAACGCTGGCCGATATTCACACGCCAGAGAGGGACGCCCGCGTCATTCAAAGTCACGCAGAAGTGCGAAACCACCTTTATGGGATCGTTCGCGCAACGGCCCTCGGTCATCATCCAGTGATTGAGATCATCAATTACGTCCATAGAACCAGACTAGTCACCAACATAGAAAGTATAAATGCCAAAAGGTAAGGCACGATACCTTATAGCTCCTGACACCTGATCGGTGCTTGTTTCCTCAAATGAGACCTTGGTTCCGCAAGCAGTTTTACACCTAAACGGTTCTGAAGTGATTTAACCCGCCGTGACACATGTGAGGTCGAAACATTTAGACGGAGGGCGGAAATGCTGAAGCCACCGGTAAGCGCCACCATAACAAATTCTTCTGCGCCATCCCAGATCGACATCTTGTTACCCATTGTTGGAGCGGTATAAAGTTGTGTTGGCGAATATAGTACTTGTAGTAAACCAACGATAATTGATAGCGCTCTCAAGTGAAGGGATTACAGGCCTGTAATCTCATGACCTCGCACAGGATACAAATGACTAAGAAAATTTTGATGGTACTAACTTCGCACGATATGCTTGGTGACACAGGTGAAAAGACCGGTTTCTGGTTAGAAGAATTTGCTGCACCGTATTACGTGTTTTTGGATGGTGGCGTTGAGCTCACACTTGCATCGCCTAAGGGTGGACATCCCCCATTAGATCCAAAAAGCAATGAGGAAGGCTTTCAAACAGAAGATACCAAACGTTTTCGAGCAGATGAAGCAGCAAATACGGCTCTTGCGAACACAATAAAATTGGCTGACGTCAACGCGTCTAATTTTGATGGTGTGTTTTATCCGGGTGGCCACGGTCCATTGTGGGATCTGGTCGATAATACACATTCCATCAGCCTGATCGAAGATTTTTGGGCTGCGGACAAAGTTGTCTCAGCCGTTTGCCACGCATCCATTGCGTTGGCTAATACCAAAGATACAAATGGCGAACACATTGTAAAAGGCCGCAAAGTTACTGGCTTTACCAATACGGAGGAAGATGCCGTCGGCTTAACCAAAGTGGTCCCATTCTTGGTAGAAGACATCTTGTTAGATCGTGGCGGGCTTTTTTCGAAGGGCGACGATTGGGCATCAAACATCCAAAAAGACGGTAATTTGATTACAGGGCAAAATCCAGCCTCATCGACCGCTGTTGCTATATCGGTGTTGGAGACTTTAAGTTAACCATCCCAAAACAGCCGTTTCCAAACACATATTGAGACACAACTTGAGGGCATCGGTTTAATCAGGTGCAGCTTTGGCTAATTGAATTTGATCCGTTGAAATTGGAAATTGCTGTGCACGGAGCGAACTGGTGGCTATGTCTGCATAAGCGTGATTAGTGCATGTTGCAGTTCACGGCAGTGCTGAGCCCAAACAGGATAACTTGGCAAGAGCCGGGCGAGTCGATAGCCCACCCGGCTTGTTCGCACTGCTCAAAGCAGAGTAGCGGCAGTAAGCCAGGAAAATGCGGCGAAGGCTGACGAGGCGGTCCTTATGTGGTTTAGCCACGTCCAGCGCTGTGCATAGCTCGTCCAATAGATCGCCATGTCGCCGGAACGCTCAGACATTGCGTCGAGGTGTTTGTTCAACGGAATGTTTCCAATGCCTGTTACAGCAGCAACGCCAAAGATATAACTCAACGCGCCAGCCACAACGAGATACGATGCTGTGTCGTCCATTTTCCAAAGTGCCAGCACAGACAGGGCTGCTGACCCGAGCAGAAGTCCCATGAACAACACCATGAAAATCGACCGATAAACTGTGCGGTTAAGACCGACCATGGCCGCGGCCCCGGCTGTACCGGACGCTTGGACCAAACCCCTCATCACGAAATCCGAAAAGCTCAAGAATACGCCAGAGATCAGCGCCATCAAAAGGCCGGCAACCATAAGAATCCAAATCACCATTTCGACCCCCATCAGCTCGACAAACCGACGGCACGACCAAGATAAGTCGGATCGACAATCTGCCGGGTCAGGAAACGAGCCAGTTCACTGCGCGAGATCTTGAGATCAAGGCCGCGAGCGCTGATCGGCACATCTTCGATAACAGGTCGCCGGCTGGCACCGTCTGTGAAAGCTGCAGGGCGCACAATCGTCCAGTCGAGACCGCTTGCCTCGACCAGGTGTTCTTGCAACTCATGATCACGGAAGACCGGGGCCAAAAGCGCACCGAACATCACTCGCTTCCACCAGAAGTTCAGATTGGACCAGCTTTCACGAGCGCCAAGCGTAGACTGACAAATCAGACGCTTGACGCCGTGCGCCTGCATGGCCTTGATAACATTCAGGGTACCTTGCGAGCGAATGACGCTTTTGCGCGACATGCCAGCGCCAAGTGTAATGACAACGGCATCATGACCTTCGATTGCGGCGAGAACATCTTTTGCGTTCAATGCATCGCCCGCGACCCGAAATAGCTTGGGATCAGTCAAGCTAAGTTTTTTGGTCTTGCGGGCAAAGGCCGTAACCTCGTGGCCGGCCTTGAGAAGTTCCTTCACGGCCAAATGACCTACACTGCCTGTGGCTCCAAATATGATAACTTTCACTTTTGTTCTCCTGCGATTTCTGCACCAGCAATTTGCTTGACACGGTGTAAAGTTGACATCATGACAAATAGGCATAACTTTACATCATGTCAAGAGAGCCAACTAATACAAGATTCCGCATTCTCGAGGTTACGTGGAACTTATTGGAAAATGGGGATAAAGCTGTTCGGATGTCGGATATTGCGAAGGCGGCCGGCATTAGCCGTCAGGCGCTCTACCTGCACTTTCCGAATCGAGCTGAGCTGCTCGTGGCAACTACCCGCCATATTGATGCAGTGAAGAACGTGGACGAACGGCTTGCACAAAGCCGGTCTTCAACTTCAGGGATTGAGCGATTGTATGCCTTCATCGAGGGGTGGGGCAGTTACATCCCCGAGATACATGGCATGTCAGTTGCACTGCGTGCCATGTACGACACCGATAAGGAAGCGGCTGCAGCATGGGACGACCGAATGCAGGCAGTCAAGCATGGATGTGAAGCGGCAATACAGGCCATCTCGGACGATGGATATCTGACAAAAGAACTGACAAAGGCGGCGGCTACAGACCTTCTATGGACCCTCTTATCTGTCGAAAACTGGGAGCGTTTAGTGCGTGAATGTGGCTGGTCGCAGTCGGTATATGAGCAAACACTAAAGAAAACTGCCGAAGCCACGCTGATATCGCGAACCTGAAGGTTAACTTTGTCCACATCACTGAGCTCGGCACATACACCGCAGCGAATGTCTTTTCTGAGCTTCAACCTGTGAATTTTTTCTTGCTCCGCGCGCTCGCAGCGTGAAAAATTCTGCGTCAGCAATAGCCGCATCTGCATAAGTCGGGTTTGTCCACATATTTGGCCTTGGTAAATAAAGAAACTAACCGCAGCATTGAATCCCAAGTGGCGAAGACTGCTGACCAGTCGAATGTCTATTATGCTGACAGAGTTTCTTCGACGATTGGTTCGACCAAATTGTGTTTCTTGCCCTGACTAACCCATTCATTTGGAGGCTTTCCTAAACCTGAATTTTCGATCAGGCGCGCGATGGTTTGATTTGACTAATGGGAGGAGATCAGCCTTTCGTAAACCAGCCATTGTCAACATAGAGTGCGTGGCCATTTACAAAACTTGCCTCGTCCGAAGCCAGAAACGTAACTGCTGCTGCAACTTCTTGGGGTTCGCAAATGCGGCCTTGCGTTGCAGCCAGATCACCATCTTCCCATGTTTGTCCGGCATTATCCAACTCTGCGATTTCGCGCAGGCCGTGCGCAGTTTTTACGAAACCCGGGCAGACTGCATTACACCGGATTCCCTGTTCTCGATATTCAACAGCGATTGTACGCGCCAGTTGCAGAACAGCCCCTTTGGACATGCAATAAAGTGCTTCTAATGCATAGCCAAGTTCGGATGCAATGGACGCGGTAATCACAATAGAACCGCCGCCATTCGCGACCATTTCTGGCAGAGCGCGCCGACAAACCAAAAACGCAGAGCGAACATTGATGTCCATCAACCGGTCGTAGTCCTCTTCTGTGCTATCGTGCAGAGGTTTGACGATGATCGTGCCTGCATGGTTAAACAAGATATCATAGCGACCAACATCTGCACCGATCGCATCAAAGGCACGCTCGACTTCTTTTGATTTAGACACATCTGTCTGATAAAAATGCCCTACGCCACCTGCCTCTTTGATCATTGACAGTGTTTCTTGCGCGGCTTGGTCCTGAATATCAAGAATGACCACTCTTGCACCCTCGCGGGCGAAAGCAAGAGCCGTTGTTCGGCCAATTCCTGCGGCACCTCCCGTTATAACGACAGTTTTTTTTGCGAACCGATTTTTGGAATTCTTGCTCATAGGGAGCTCCTTCGTTTTGAGTTCAAATGCACTCACCTCCATCAATCACCAAAGCATGTCCTGTCATGAAGGATGACCTTTCCGAGGCGAGAAACACGATGCTGTCTGCGATTTCCTCAACAGTGCCAAAGCGGCCCATTGGGATAGTGTTTTCGACATATTCATCCAGTTTTTTACGTCCGCCCATCTGGATCTCAAAGCCACGGTTGAAAGGGGTGTCAATGAATCCTGGACAAAGTGAGTTGAACCGGATGTTTTCCTTTGCGTAATCTGCTGCCATTTGGCGCGTCATCGCAAGGATCGCATGTTTGGTCGTAGCGTAAGCGATCATTCCACGGTCGTATTGCACACCGGAGTTAGACGATGTGATGATGATACTGCCGCCACCTTGAGCGCGCATCGGCGCTATGGCCGCTTTGGCTGCAACAAAATGGGCGCGTACGTTCAAGTTCCACGAAGCATCCATATCCACGACTGCGACTTCTTCCAGCTTGCCTTCGATTTGCAGTCCCGCGTGGCTGTGCAGGATATCAATGCGTCCTTTGAAAGCCACCGCCTGCGAAATGGCTGAGGTGAGCGCGGTGTCGTCGGTGACATCTAATGTCAAGGCGGTCGCCGCATGGCCTGTGGCTGAAATAGTCTCAACTACAGTCGCGGCGGCGGCCCCGTCACGGTCGCTGACAAAAACATGGGCACCCTCCCGAGCCATAGCCATAGCACCTGCAGCTCCAATGCCTGACCCTGCTCCAGTGACAAACGCGACCTTGTTTTCAAGCTGCACTTTACGTTCCTTTCAAATAGCAATCATGATTTTGTGCTACGCCGCAGGATAAGCTGGGCGATCACCAATAAGATCAGGGAAGCAACCATTACCATTGTACCGATTGCATTGACCTCAGGGGTGATGCCGCGACGAATGGATGAGAAGATGTAGATCGGCAAAGTGGTCTCGGACCCAGCCACAAAAAACGCGATGATAAAATCATCGAAGCTGAACGTGAAGCTGAGAAGGAAGCCTGCCAAAATTGCAGGCGCGATCAGCGGTAGCGTGATTTGGCTGAACGTGCCAAACGGCGTGGCATATAGGTCTGCCGATGCCTCGCTCAGGGCGCCCTCAATGCCGGAAAGGCGGGCCCGGACGATAATGATGACGAGTGCCATCGTAAACATAGTATGGGCGGCGATCAGTGATCCCATGCCCATAGACAGTCTGATTGGTTTTTCGCTTGTGGACCAAATGGTGGCCAACCATGGATTGACCACATCAAAAATCGTGACCAGCGCTATCAGCGTAGCGATACCGATGACGATGCCGGGGATCATGACGGCGATATAAATGATGGCATCAAAGAGAGCGCGGGCTGGACCGCGGATCCCTTGCAAACCCACCGCGGCAAGCGTACCGAGGACGCTGGCCAAACTGGCTGAGACGAGCGCCACAAAAAGGCTGTTACCGAGTGCGTCCATCACAAATGGATTGGAAAGCGCGCGCCCGTACCACTGGGTCGAAAACCCCTCGAACTGGCTGGCGCTGCGCCCTGCGCTAAAACTAAACAGCGCAATGATCGCTATGGGCGTGTAAAGGAACACGTAGACACATATGGCGTAAATGCGCATGGGGCCTCACATCAGTGGTGCGTCGTCGCGCTGGACACTAAGGCGCGAAATGAGACGCATATAGACAGTGACAGTTACTAGCATGATGATGATCAACATGACCGCAACAGCAGATCCGTAAGCCCAATTGCGTGACTGCAGGAACAAATCAACCAGTGCATTGCCGACGAAGAATACCTTACCTCCCCCCAATAGAGCTGGAATCAGGAATTCGCCCATCAAGAGAATAAAGACCAGCATACAGCCTGTTGCAATTCCTGAGATTGACATCGGCAGCGTTACTTTTGAGAACGTTGAGAGGGGTGATGCTCCAAGGTCAGAAGATGCTTCGAGCAAGCGTTTGTCGAGCCGATCAAGGCTGACATAGATTGGAAAAACCATCAGAGGTAGATAGCCGTAAACAATGCCAACCAGAACTGCGAATTGGGTGTTGATAAGGCGCATATCTTCGATGCCGATGACGTCCAGCAAAGATGGAATACCGCGCCCACCGAGTATGAAAATCCATGCATAGCTACGGATGAGAATTGAGGTCCAGAAGGGCACGATGACCAAGACCAATAGCAGAGTTTTCCATTTATTCGATGTGCGTACCGCCAGTTGATAGGCTAAAGGATATGCAATCAGCAGAGCCGCCAGCGTGCCCAATGGGGCCAACAGAAGCGTATTTTTGAAAGCAGTGAAACGTGCCGGAAGATTTGCGTATTGCTCAAAAGTGAAGGCGGGCACATAGCCGCCAGAGGGAGCGCGTTCACCGAAACTAAAGACAAAGACTACAGAGAGCGGCAACACAAGCATAACTAAAAGCCAAGCACCCGCAGGGGCTGCCAGAAGCCAGTTTCTTACGCTTTGTGTCATGTGCTGCCGCTCCACTCTTATTGAATCAGGCGGATTTGAAACGCGCCATCAACTCAGCCCGGTTCGGGTCGGTCAAGGTCGCGGCTGCGCCAAACTCTAAAGCGCTCAAAAGCTCTGCTGCAGGATAGAGAATTGGATCATTCAGGATCTCTTCTGGCAACAGGCCGTTGGTCCGGCTATCTGCGACAGGGTAGCCATGCGTCAAGACCTCACGTGCGTTCACCTCTGGGTCGAGCATGAAGTTGATCAACGCATATGCAGCTTCGATATGTGGTGCGCCTTTGGGAATTGCATAATAGTCGCTCCATAGTTCTCCGCCCTCTTTGCCCAAGATATACTCAATCTCTGGGATGTCGGTGTTCAGCTGCTTGCCATCTCCTGTCCAGCAAATCGTCATCCAGGCGTCACCGGACCGCATGCTAGGTTGGTAATCCGATGAAATCGCGAACAGGTGTGGTTTCACGTTGATCAACAGTTTCTCAGCATCAGCTAGTTCTGCTTCATCAACGGAATTGAACGAATAGCCATGATAGTTCAAAGCTGCGCCAATCGTAGTCAGCTGATAGTCATGCACCATTGTGCGACCCGAGAAATCATCCATCGTACGGTCGAAAAAGTCTTTCCAACTGTCCATACCGTTGCCGCCGGTCTTACTTGTGTTCAGCGCAAAACCCGTGGTGCCCCAATTTTTTGGCACGGCATATAAGACCCCGTCCACTGTGCCTGCATCAGCGAAACGAGCTTCGAAAGCTGCGGGATCGTAGTTCGGAAGTTTGGATACATCCAGGGGCTCAATCAGACCCTCTTCTACATACGTGGTGATTGTATAATTGGTTGGAACGTAGACATCCCAGCCGCTGCCACCAGCTTGTAGTTTGGCGAGCATTTCTTCATTTGACCCGAAGACATTGACCTGCATGAAAGCGCCCGTCTTGTCCGTGAACATATCAAAATTGGCTTGGTCATGGTAGTTTGGCCAAGTCGCTAACACCACGCGATCACCAATATGACTGTTGGCGAAGGCAGGCGTTGCGCGCAAGCCCGGCAGCGCCGATCCCATTACTGCGGTCGCGGCCCCCAGACCCGTAACACTCAGAAAGTGCCGTCGGGTGACAGATCCTTTTTGGTAGCGCCGCAGTTCTTCCATGAATTTCAGTTTTGAGATTGTGTCATCATTCGACATTGCATTGTCCTCCTGGTTAATAATTTTTTTATCTAGATTAGATGTTACTAAGCACCAAAGCAGCTTCTGTGGCCCATTGGACCCACGCAGCATCCCCTTTGTTTAACGTGTCCGCATCGGCGTCAGCTTGCCTTGGGGAAAGCACGGCAATGTTTCCAAGTTTGTCATGGCGCACGAGATATTCAGTATGTTCGCCGAGAAAAATCTGGTTCTGCACGGTGACTTCCAAGGCGCCGGGTATCTCCAATTTGGAAAGACGAATTTGTTCAGGGCGAATGCTCAGACAAGCGCGCGTGCCAACGGCTAAATCGTCACCAAGAGTGGCTTCATATGCTTGCCCGTCTTGCAAATTTATTTGCACTTTGACGTCATGAATCGCCGTAATATCGCCTTCGAAAAAATTGGAGGTCCCAACAAAGTCGGCGACATAGCGGCTTTGTGGATTGTCATACAAATCACGTGGCGTACCGATTTGAACGATTTCCCCAGCACGCATGACGCAAACACGATCGCTTAGTGACAAGGCTTCTTCTTGATCATGGGTGACCAAGACAAATGTGATGCCAAGCTGACGCTGCAAGTCTTGCAATTCAATTTGCATTTCCTTGCGCAGTTTGCGGTCAAGTGCGGCCAATGGCTCATCCAGCAACAGTAATTTGGGTTCGTTCACAATCGCGCGTGCCAAGGCCACACGTTGTTGCTGCCCACCTGACATTTCCCAAATGCGCCGGTTCTTGAAATCTGCCAGCCTGACTGTTTCAAGGGCACGTCCAACCTTTTCGTTAATCAGGCTTCGCGCCAGTTTGGGCCTCTGTTGTTTCAGGCCATAGGCGATGTTTTGGCCAACCGTTAAGTGTGGGAACAACGCATAGCTTTGGAAAACCATATTGACTGGTCGATGGTGCGCGGCCTTATCGGACATGTCTTCGCCGTCGATGAAAACAGTACCCATCGTCGGCGTCTCAAAGCCAGCGAGCATGCGTAACGCTGTGGTTTTGCCACAGCCCGACGGTCCTAAAAAAGTCAGAAACTCACCGGCAGCGATTTGTAGGTTGATTTTCTTAACAGCCTCGATCTCTCCATACGCTTTCGACACGCCCTTCATCTCAGCCACAGGTGGTTTGGACGACGTGCTCACTTGCGAAGAATATCCTCCAGAGGAAGGAATTTTAGCCGTTTGCGTCATTCGGATTATATCCCCCTTATGACGTTAGAAGGAAACTTTTTATTGTTTATGTAAATATTCTTTTTGTTATATGCTTTATCGGCTAGCCCATGAAGGATCTGAGACTATGTCCATCTGCAACGTAAAATTAGCCCAGATTATTGACAATCTTGAGAGTGAATCGCTGCCTCAGATTTTGGCTAGCGCTCTAAAATCTATAGTCGAATTCGACTTTGTTGTAATTTTTGGGTACATGGGGTCTGCTCGACCGCTTGCCCTTTATGATGACTTCACACCGGCGCGTCGCGTGATGCATGTGGATGAATACCAAGAGGGTCCATATCTTCTTGATCCGTTTTTCCTAGCGGCAACTGGGGATACCCAGCCCGGACTTTGGCGTCTCAGCGAAATTGCACCAGACAGATTCTATCAGGGTGAGTATTTTCGTAGTTACTATGAGCAGACGGGGCTCGCAGAGGAGGTCGGATTTCTTGTGAACATTCACGAAAACCTGACAATTGTTATCTCTTTGATGCGGAAAACACGCAATTTCAGCAAGTTAGAAATAAAGGCCATTCGAGCCGTATGGCCAATCATTGACGCTGCCTGCCGTAGACATTGGCGGGATACAGAAACCGAAGCTCCGGAAGCAAACGCATTTGCTGACAGCACTATAGAACGTGCTTTCCGCGATATTGGCGAAGGTGTGTTGACCCCGCGCGAACGTGAAGTTGTAGAGCTTACGCTTCGTGGGCATTCCGCAGATGCACTTGGCGCATTGCTTGGCATTTCGTCGGGTACAGTCCGGATACATCGCAAGAACATTTACACGAAACTACGGATTAGGTCGCAAGGAGAGCTTTTCTCTGTATTTATCTCTGCTCTGACTAAGTCGCCTGCTTATAACGAAGTTTAATTGTGTTTGCGTTCGTTAAGCTTGAATCCTTTGAGCAAATTATCCGGGTAATTTTAATCGGCCAGGATAATCTACTCCGGGCACGTCAATCATTTTGCCACTCAAAGTAATATCTTAAAATTTTTTTTCTTGCCGAAAATGATGAAAATCGGACATTGAAGAAGGTTTTGGCTATGGTCGGGTCGTCCGCATTGTAGTCATCAGTTCCATCAAATTGCCGCGCCACATTGCCAAGGTCTGCTTTGGGGAAGCCGTAGCGCAGCGGTGGATCAGCTCGCGAACGGCAGCTTTGTGCCGATATGGTCGACCCCCTCGCCGCCAGAAGCTGGTCGTTCGGGACGGTGAAAATTTATGTCGATCAGACCCAAAATAGAAATCTTCTGCAAAATAGGCTTTTCGCGGCCATCGAGCAGTATCGACGAGACAGTTAAGACATCAATGCTGGCTGCCAGCCTATTCTTCCTGATGCTGCTCCACGGTCAAACGACCTTGCACTGCGGAATATCCTAGCACCTTTCACCTAAGCGGTTTTCAGTGCGCATAGACAGATACGTTTCATTTTGTTGTTCGAACGTATTTCAACCACTCTGATCAAAACGTTACTCCCACTCCATCTGTTCATATGTGGTCTGTGCATTGCGGCCCGCTAAGTTGTGGAATTGTTCCAGATAGGAGAACGCGGACTGATCAATCATGGGTGCGTCCATGATATCACCGCCATTTTCGATCAAAACGCCAACTTGGGTGCGTAGATTTACCAGATAATCATAGGTGTCGGCCGTGGCGTGGCCCAGGGTTGTTGCATGCCCGTGGCCAGGGACGACGTGTACGGGGTCTAATGCGGCCATCGTCTCGAATACCTCAATCCAGCTCTTGGCATTCGACTGGTTACCATTGCCGAGAATGCGTTCGACGTAAACTATATCGCCGGTGAAAACGGTGTCTTTTTCCTTTAGCCAAACAAAACTGTCGCCCGGCGTGTGTGCCTGTCCGGGATGCATGATCTCAAATGTCAGCCCACCAAATTCCAGCAAGTAATCATTTACAAAAGTGACATCTGCGTAGGACGGCTCTGTCCCAACAAGCCCGTCGCCAATGAACTGGGATAAACCGGTGAGTTGAAGCGATCCGCGATCTTTGTGGTCTTCGACAGCCGCCTGCGATGCAATAACCGTTGCCCCAAGCGCTTGCCAATATCCATTGCCGAGCCAGCGATGATCTTGACCACCAGTGTCAACGACGAATTTCACCGGTTGATCCGTGATCTCGCGAATGCGGTTGTGGATCGCCTCGGCACCTTTCCAACTTCCGCCGGGATCCAAAAGGACCACGCCCTCATCTGTCACAACGATGCCAAATGTTGCATTATTGGCAAGGTTTTCTGGTGAACGCTGCTCTTTTGGTCCAACCAGCGCGTAAACATTGTCCGTGACGTTTTGCAGTTCAAACATATCAGCTTGCGCTGTTGTTGCGGCGACCGCATAGACCAGCGCCATTCGGAATTGTTTTATCGCAGACATATTGCCGATCTCCCCCAAAGTTTTTTTATGCGCAGCCTGTCAGCGGCATATGCATCCAAATCTTATCCACGTATGGCTCGCTGGCAAATTTTTGACTGGCGACACATAACTGGATGAGCAATCAAATACATTCAATTTGATGCATATGTAAATACCCTTCATCAATTGGCTGATCATCGAACCCAGCAATCCGCTCGGATCCTCCCACTTTCAAATTTTCGAATATCGGCATTAAAGGCAGTTCTCTCGCCAAGGTGTGGAAGTGCGTAGTGACCATCTGGAGGGCGCCAAGAAGACTGATCGTGTGGACTGCAGAAACCAACCATTACTTAAAAACATCCAAGGTCGGTTTTATCCGCACACGGTAAATTCACCATGCAGCAGATTTTACAGTTGCAGCAACTGCCTTGTGATCGCCATCTACTTACGAAAAACGCTGCTTTAAAGGCGCGGAAAGACGTAAAAGCGTATCGTTACGGCCCTAAATTTAGGCTGTATCAGTTTTGCTGAACTCGCTGGAATGGCGCTTAGAAGACTTTTGGATTGATCAGATGGACGAGACAGACTGAACTGCGAGATTGCATCGCGATAACGTAGAAGATTGCCGTGTGATGCCTACTCAATCAAAAGTGCCCGCCACACGGCCCAAGAGCATAAAAGCGCGTGAAGTTCGTGTGTCAGCTAGCGCGATGATATCTGCATCTGTGGCCGTTTCTTCGAATTCGGCAAAGCTTCTATCGAATTTGCGAAGAAAATGATGAGTTGCATCACGAAAGATTGAATCTTGCTTCATACGCCCAGCTGCCAACGCAAGCGAACTTCTATCGCGAATGCCGCCGAGTGCGGCAATAGCCCTTCCACGTTCCCCGGTCGCAAAACTACGCCAAATTTCTGGTCGTGCGAGGTCAGGACGCAAATCGTCCATATATATACCGTCTTGGCTTAGCAGGGTTAGTACATCCTGGCTGGCCTGAATGAGGGCAGAGACTTGACGGTCTCGAAGAGCTTTGCGCAGAGCGGCGAAACCCGGCTTGTCGTCGGCAGTCTCAGGGAAGTTGAGTGCACGGATGAAATCTTCGGTTGGCAGCGGTGGCGACAGAGCCTCGGCAGGTGTACCTAGCTCGAGCAAACCCTGATCTGTCGATTCTTTTGATGCGGGTGCATGTTCAGGTGGTTTTCGAATGCCTATTTCGCGATCGCGTGACGTCGAGAACGTCGCCAGAGCTGTCTCAGTTTTACGCGTCACAGCTGCAATTTCGTCAAGTTTCTGGGCCATTAATGGCTCGATGACGCCAGAAGGGCTATGGCCTTGCGATTGGGCGACATAGGTCCGGCGCATGGCTTCGATTGCTGCCAGCAGGTGTGCGTTCTCTTCGCGCATCAAACGGGAAGATCGGGCAGCCGTCGTGGAAATCCAGATCATAGCTATCGGCATGAAAATTACCAACGCGGTCATGAGGAATTTCAGGTAGTCAACATCAGCGTCGTTGCCCGGTTTTAAGACTAGGAAAGAAATTACCACTCCCGACAGCCAAATAAAACTGGCCACCATTGCTGCAACTTCGAACTTAGTCACCCTAGGTCTCGATACCCGGTCGTAAACGCCCAGCGAGGTGGGCTTGATGTCACTTTTGTCTGCCATAACCGGGGCCTGACCTGTTTCATGTTAAATGAATGCAATATTAAGAACTTCGTAGCTTTTCTCGCCACCAGGTGTACGCACCTCGACGCTGTCGCCTTCTTCCTTGCCAATCAGCGCGCGAGCGATGGGAGATTTGATGTTTAGCAAACCAGCTTCAACGTTGGCTTCATGTTCACCGACAATTTGCCAGGTTTTTTCCTCATCAGTATGCTCATCAACCAAAGTTACCGTCGCACCAAATTTGATAGTGCCTGAAAGCGCCTTTGGGTCGATCACTTCAGCAAGCGAGATTACGGCCTCAAGCTCCTTGATACGCCCTTCGATAAAACCCTGCTTTTCCCGGGCAGAGTGGTACTCAGCGTTTTCTTTCAAATCCCCCAATTCGCGGGCCACTGCGATTGCTTCGATTATCACTGGTCGCTCAACTGATTTCAGTTGCTTTAATTCGATTTCAAGCGCCGTGTAGCCGGCGCGGGTCATGGGTAGCTTTTCCATGGATTGTGTCCCGTTAGTCCTAAGCCACCCGCAGAGTAACGCGGACGGTCATTAATGCAAAGCCGCGGGCACAAAGTCCCGAACAACCTTTCAAAACCAAGAGACAGGCAGATTTGCAAGTGCAAATGTGCCAAACGTTGGCACCAATTCAAGTTTTGTCAGTAAATGTCGTTGGGTTCCGATTGACGTATTGTTTGTGAACGGGCTAGCAGGTGCCAAAGATTATTGTCCTAGCCATGCAAAAGGAAATCCAATGTTAGACATTGAACGCGAAGCCATGGAATACGATGTGGTCATCGTTGGCGCTGGGCCTGCTGGTCTCAGCGCAGCAATCCGTTTAAAACAGCTGAACGCTGACCTCAGTGTTGTGGTCCTAGAAAAAGGCTCGGAAGTTGGGGCGCATATTCTTTCCGGAGCTGTGCTCGACCCATGTGGTCTCGATGCGCTAATCCCAGACTGGAAGATCAAAGGCGCGCCGCTCAACTCGCCGGTCAAGGAAGACCGGTTTTATATGCTGGGTGAAGCAGGTGAGATTCGTATTCCGAATTTCCCGATGCCACCGCTTATGAACAACCACGGCAGCTACATTGTGTCGATGGGCAACGTGTGCCGCTGGATGGCGGAACAGGCGGAGGAATTAGGAGTTGAAATCTTCCCCGGAATGGCATGCTCCGAACTCGTGTTCGGTGATAACGGTGAAGTGAAAGGTGTTGTGGCTGGGGTGTTTGGGTTGGAGCCAGACGGATCAATTGGTGAAACCACTGAGCCTGGTATGGAGTTGCATGGAAAGTATACATTCTTAAGCGAAGGTGTTCGCGGTTCATTATCAAAAGAAGTAATTGCGAAATACGATTTACAAGCAGGTAAAGAGCCACAAAAATATGGTATTGGCATGAAAGAGATCTGGGAGATCGATCCTGCCAAACACAAGGAAGGTCTAGTTTCGCACACGATGGGCTGGCCGTTGAACCGCAAAGCTGGGGGTGGCTCTTTTATTTATCACCTTGAAAAAAATCAAGTTTATGTGGGTTTTGTTGTCCATTTGAATTACAAAAATCCATTTTTGTCCCCTTACATGGAATTCCAGCGGTTCAAGCATCATCCGATGGTCGCCGAGTTGTTAGAAGGTGGCAAACGCGTTGCTTATGGAGCGCGTGCGATTACTGAGGGCGGGCTACAGTCAATGCCCAAGATGGTTGCCCCTGGTGTGGCGCTTCTGGGTTGCTCGGCAGGCATGGTAAATGTGCCTCGCATTAAAGGTAACCATAACGCTATGTTGTCTGGAAAAGCTGCAGCAGAAGCTGCTTATGAGGCGTTGCTAGCAGATCGATCTGGTGACGAACTCACTGCATACGAGGAAGATGTACGCCACGGTCCTGTAGGTCGCGATCTCAAAAAAGTACGTAATATCAAACCTATGTGGTCAAGGTGGGGTATGCTTCCCTCACTAGTTCTGGGTGGGCTAGATATGTGGACCAACACGATGGGATTTTCCCTTTTCGGTACTTTGGGTCATGGAAAAAGTGATGCTGAGGCTACCGAAACAGCCGATCTGCACGAGCCAATCGACTATCCAAAACCTGACGGAAAGCTGTCATTTGACCGGCTTACTAACGTATCGTACGCGATGACAAATCACGAAGAAAGTCAGCCGTGCCATTTGCGACTGTCTGATGACAGCATACCGATCGGCGTAAACCTGCCAAAATATGCGGAGCCAGCGCAACGATATTGCCCTGCTGGCGTCTATGAAATTGTCAACGAGGAGGGCGCTGAGCCAAGATTTGTGATAAATTTTCAAAATTGTGTGCACTGCAAAACATGCGACATTAAGGATCCGAGTCAGAATATAACATGGGTCACACCGCAGGGGGGCGATGGCCCGAACTATCCCAACATGTAAATGTGGTCACATTTTCGAAATTTGGTGTAGTCCGGTGCGCGGTACCATTGCGTGTTTGCAACGCGCACACTACCTTTTCGATACCAATTACATGCGGGAGCCTTTTGTGGCCAAACTTCTTTTAAGATCCATATCGTTATCGGCGTTACTAATTGCTACTTCTTTGCCGGTGCTTTCCGATGGGCTTGCGGGGTCTTACCTTGCGGCACGGCAAGCAAATTTTAATAGTGATTACGACGCCGCCGCCCGGTATTATGGAAAGACGCTGATGCGTGATCCTAACAACCCGGGACTACTTGAAAATGCAGTTCTGGCTTATTTGTCTCTGGGTCAATTGGATCGTGCGATGCCGTTAGCGCGGAAAATGGATGCTGATGGGCTGACTAGTCAGCTGGGGCATATGGTGATCGCAGCCGGGTTGGTTCGGGACGGGGAATTTTCCACTCTTGTGGAGCGGCTGCAAAGTGGTGGCGAGGTGGGACCGTTAGTTGATGGTCTCATGACAGCATGGTCGCGAATTGGTCAGGGCGATATGACGGCAGCGCTGTCCGCATTTGATAAGGTCGCAACTGAACCTGGGCTTTCAGGATTTGCAGCTTATCACAACGCACTGGCGCTTGCTTCGGTTGGTGATTTTGAGGGCGCTTTGCAGATATATTCTAAAGGCGGCATGCAAGGTGTGCAGATGACCAGACGTGGTGTCATGGCACAAATCGAAATTTTGAGTCAGCTTGACCGAAATAAAGATGCCATCGCGAGGATCGATGATAGTTTTGGATCGGATTTGGATCCATACTTGCGCGAGCTGCGTCTCCAGCTTGCCGAAGGCGAAACGTTGCCGTTTACTCAAGTTACTAACGCAGCAGATGGCGTAGCGGAGGTGTTCTTTTCGCTTGCAAGCGCTTTGCAAAACGAAGCCAACGCGGATTATACGCTGCTCTATACCCGGGTCGCGGAATTCTTGCGTCCCGATCACACTGAAGCTCTGCTACTGACTGCAGAGCTTTTGGAGAGCCTTGGGCTTTATGAATTGGCGACACAAACTCTGAAAAAAGTGCCCGCAGATCATCCTTCCTTTCACGCTGCGGAAATGGGACGAGCCGAAGCTTTGCGACAATCTGGCAAAACTGAAGCTGCTATCGAAGTTCTGGAGCAGTTGTCACGCAGCCATGGTGATATATCGGTTGTCCACACAGCCCTTGGAGATCTGCTACGCCAAGAAAAAGATTTTGGGGGTGCGGTGGCCGCCTACGACAAGGCGCTGACGCTTTACGATGAGACAGAGAAACGTCAGTGGTTTGTACTATATGCTCGCGGCATTGCTCACGAGCGCCTCGATGATTGGCCAAATGCCGAGGCAGATTTTCGGTCGGCGCTGGCTTTGAATCCGGATCAACCACAGGTCTTAAATTACTTAGGCTACTCGTTGGTGGAAAATCAAACTAAGTTAGATGAGGCCCTGGATATGATTCAACGGGCCGTCGCTTCTCGACCAGATAGTGGGTATATCGTGGACTCTTTGGGCTGGGTTTTATTCCGGCTGGGCCGCTATGACGATGCCGTGGAACACATGGAGCGTGCTGCAGAATTGATGCCAATTGATCCAGTTGTAAATGATCATCTTGGAGACGTCTATTGGGCGGTAGGGCGAAGTCTAGAGGCTCAGTTTCAGTGGCGTCGGGCACTTAGTTTTGTGGATGCGGAAACTGCTGAGGAAGCCAAGCCAGACCGCATTCGCCGGAAGCTCGAGATCGGGTTAGACTCTGTATTGGACGAGGAGGGCGCACCTCCCCTCAAGGTTGCTAATGACGGTTAAGGCGTTTGCGCCGGCGAAGGTCAATCTGACTCTCCATGTCACTGGTCAGCGATCTGACGGGTATCATCTTTTGGACTCATTGGTTGTCTTTTTGGACATTGGTGACGTTATTTGTGCCAACCACGCTGCTTTGCTCAAGCTGACCGTAGATGGGCCAGAAGCAATCGGACTTGGGCCGCCAGATGGAAACCTAGTGCTCCGCGCGGCGCGAGCATTCAACTCCAGAGAGGGGGCATCGATACGTCTGACCAAAAACTTGCCGATAGCCTCGGGGCTTGGGGGCGGATCTTCAGATGCTGCCGCTGCAGTTCGCGCGTTATCCACTCTTTGGAACAGGCCAATTCCTGAACACGGCACCCTTTTGGACCTTGGTGCTGACGTGCCAGTTTGTGTGGCTAACCATCCACAGCGAATGCGTGGCATTGGTGAGCGTCTGTCACGAGTTTTAGATATGCCCGCCATGGAACTCGTACTGGTTAACCCGCGCGTGCCCGTTTCTACGCCCAGTGTATTTCGAGCCGTCGCTCGCAAAGATAATCCACCTATGCCTGAAAAACTTCCAAAATGGCGTGATCTTGCCAGTCTCGCAGCTTGGTTGACCACGCAACGCAATGACTTGCTGGCAGCGGCTGTTTCACATCAACCCATTATTTCCGACGTTTTGGATAGCCTACGCAAGACCCAATGCCTCTTCGCTGGAATGTCTGGCTCCGGTGCAACGTGCTTTGCTATTTATCCGCCTGATGGGAAGGCTTCAGATGTGGCTAATGTGCTTGGCATGCGCGGATGGTGGGCCGTTAACGGCACCGTGCTGGCCTGATATCTTCCATCTTTTTAAATACCTGATCGAGACCGTCGTTTTCCCCGACTAGGTGGTATTCATCCGATTCACGTCAGTTTAAACGGGCTACAACATAATCGGCAATGTCACTTAACAACCCACGAATCTTATGCTTGGGCAGATCATTGATAGCTACCTTGGCTTTCGCGGCCCACTCCATAGCAACTTTGCGTGTAGCTGAAAGAGTGTCATACTTATGCATTAATTCAAGCGCGTGTTCGAGATCACCGTCGATCTGTTTACCTTTTTCAATTGTTCGCACCCAAAAGCTACGTTCTTCATCAGTGGCTTCAGCCACAGCCTTGATTATCGGTAGGGTGAGCTTGCGTTCGCGAAAATCATCACCAATATTCTTGCCGGTTGCACCAGTGTCGCCTTGGAAATCGAGTAAATCGTCGGTAATTTGGAAGGCAATGCCAAGTGCGTCGCCGTAGTCGAATAAGGCCTGCAAATGGCGCGGGCTTGCCTTGGCAATAACACCACCTACTTGAGAAGCGGCTGAAAAAAGTGCTGCGGTTTTTCCACGTATGACTTGCAGGTAGATGTCTTCGTCTGTGCCCAAGTCTGTGGATGCAGTCAGCTGTAGCACTTCCCCTTCTGCAATCGTTGCCGAGGCATTGGAAAGAATACGAAGCACGTCAATCGAGCCGGTCTCGGTCATCAGTTGAAAGCTGCGTGAAAAAAGGTAGTCACCAACCAGAACCGAAGACTTATTGTCCCAAAGTAAGTTGGCCGTCGGTTTGCCGCGGCGTTGGCCACTTTTATCTACAACGTCATCATGCAAGAGTGTCGCCGTATGAATGAATTCAACCGTCGCGGCCAAGTGAACATGATAGGGACCTCGATAGCCGCATAGCCGAGCGGTTGCCAGTGTCAGCATCGGGCGCAGTCGTTTGCCACCTGCACCAACCAAATGCGATGTAACCTCTGGAATACGTGGTGCGTAGCGTGAGGCCATCCGTTCTTGGATCAAATCATTCACCGCTGCCAACTCGCCGCGAAGTAATGCAGCAAGGGCCTCATGCGGTTTGTTTTCTGCACCGTCGAGACTCATGGTCAAGTTCCTGTCAGAGGGGTCGACATTTGCGTCCCGCTGTTCTTACATCCCTAATATGAGAGAGCTTTTACGAAGTAACGATCCAACCATCATTGCATTCGCCACAGCCCTGCTCCAAGGAGAGGGTATAGACTGCTTTGAAATGGACGTAAATATGAGCATTTTGGAAGGTTCGATTGGCATCTTTCCACGGCGGCTAATGGTGCGTTCTAACGATCTTGATGCTGCAGAACTAGTGCTACGAGATAATGAGATTGCGCTGGGTCGCCCAAAATGACGGCTGCAACCACGATAAATGGGTATCTCGGCGGTGCTTTGAAATTGCGGCAACCGTCCAAAGGGTATCGTGCGGGTGTCGATCCCGTTCTTTTGGCGGCATTTGTTCCTGCAAAAACTGATCAAAGTGTTCTTGAACTAGGTTGTGGCGTGGGCACAGCCATGCTTTGCCTTGGACGACGCGTGCCGGGACTCCAATTGACTGGTCTGGAGTTACAAGCAGACTATGGTGCGCTTGCAGTAGAGAATGCCGAAAGGAACAAAATTTTGGCTCGAGTGGTAATTGGCGATCTGGCCAAATTACCAGATGATCTTCGACAGCAAACGTTCACGCATGTTATCGCCAATCCGCCCTACTTTGATCGAGTTTCCGGGACGGCATCGCAAGATGTTGGGCGCGAAAAATCTATTGGTCAGCGCACGCCTTTGTCCATTTGGGTTGACGTTGCAGCGCGCAGACTGGCCCCAAAAGGGTTTGCAAGTTTCATTCATCGCGCTGAACGTCTGCCGGATTTGTTAGCTGCACTAAATGACCGGTTGGGGTCGATTGAAGTTTTGCCATTGCAACCAAGAACTGACCGTCAATCTAGTTTAGTACTTGTGCGTGCGCGAAAAAACGGTCGGGCAGCGTTTCGCCTTCACGCACCCGTGATCATGCATGATGGGGTCAGTCATATGGCTGATCAGGAAAGCTACACGCCGCGTATTCGTGCAATTTTACGTGATGGGGCATCGCTCAATACGTTGCCTTGATACACGATAAAATTTGATTTCGGCTATATTGAGCTTCGATAAACGTCCTTAAATTCAGAGCCTCAGACATCATCGAGAATATTGACAGGTGGATGAGTTTTTTTTGGCTTCGGCAAATTTCCACTCTTGTTGTGTATTTTACTCAGTCAGTAGGTGACAGGCAGACAAAATTGTGCTGCATTGTGGGTATTGTTAAAATTTGCGAGGAGATTGATAATGAGCGTGACCGCGCACTTAGAAGAACTGAAACGCAAGCACGAAGTCCTTTCAACGAAGGTTGAACGAACCCAGCGCTCTCCCGGTTCCACGGATTTGGAAATAGCGGATTTGAAAAAACAAAAACTTAAAATTAAAGAAGAGATTGAACGCCTAATGGTGTGAATATTTTGATGCCGGTGCGTTGGAATGATCACGTAACGCGTTGTAAAAACCGACGCTGCAAAGACTTTTTAGTTTAGAGCATCGGCACCAAAATTCATTAAGGCAAACGGAGCCGCAACGACCCCGCATTGGATGTGGTTCATCCCATCAGAGCAAGGCCTTTGTTCTACGTCTACTCCGTCCCACCCAGTCTTACTTGCTAATCCTGCTGTGGGTGTAAGAATAATAGAAATCGTGGGTGGCTGCACTCAACCGGTTGGCGCTGTTCTAAGGTGCGACGTCGGCGTCGTGCGTTAATCCACTAACGAACGCTTAGGTCGGAAGCAAATTGGCTGGCGTGACAATTGAGCTTTCAACAGACTCACCATGACAGTGTAATTTTCATTCTTTTTCGATGAAAAAAACCGCCCTGCAGGAGGGCGGCCTTGACAACTTAATCTTGATCAGTATCAGGCGAAGAACTGGGCGCCGTTGGCTGAGATGGTTGATCCGTTGATGAATCCTGCTTCGTCGGATGCCAAGAACGACACGCAGCGCGCGATTTCGTCTGGCTCACCAAGGCGTCCGGCTGGGATTCCTGCGACGATGGAGTCGCGTACTTTTTCTGGGATTGCCATCACCATCTCTGTGGCAATGTAGCCTGGGCAGATAGCATTTGCAGTGATACCTGCGCGGGCACCTTCCTGAGCGAGTGATTTTACAATACCCAGATCACCAGCTTTGGTCGCTGCATAGTTTACTTGAGCGAATTGGCCTTTTTGACCATTGATTGATGAGATCACAATTACGCGGCCAAATTTGCGCTCGCGCATTCCGGGCCAAACCGGGTGCACGGTGTTAAACACGCCGGTCAGGTTTGTATCGATCACCTCGTGCCACTGCTCCGGGGTCATCTTGTGAAACGGCGCGTCGCGGGTAATGCCTGCGTTGGCGACAACTACGTCGATCGGGCCTAAGTCATCCTCAACCTTTGCGATACCTGCGGCGCTGCTTTCGTAGTCGCTAACATTCCATTTATAAGTGTTGATGCCGGTAGCATCTGTGAACTTCTTTGCAGCTTCGTCATTGCCTGCGTATGTTGCGGCGACAGTGTAGCCATCGGCCTGCAACCTTTTTGAGATGGCTTCACCGATCCCGCGTGAACCGCCGGTTACGAGTGCAACTCTTGCCATGGTAATTCTCCTATAAAATATTGCGTTGTGTTTTTTGCTACGCAGTCTCTCAGTTTTGAGTGGAGACTTTGTAACTAGCCCTTAAAAAGGGAGCTCCTATTGGCGCCCCCGTAAATTCCTTTGGGGATACGTTTTAGTTACGGACGTTCCAGGCACATAGCGACCCCCATGCCTCCGCCGATGCACAAAGTTGCGAGACCTTTTTTGGCGTTGCGACGCTGCATTTCAAACAACAGCGTATTTAGGATACGTGCGCCTGAAGCGCCGATTGGATGTCCGATGGCAATAGCACCACCGTTTACGTTTACGATGGCAGGATCCCAGCCCATATCCTTGTTCACGGCGCAGGCCTGTGCGGCAAAGGCTTCATTGGCTTCGACGAGATCAAGATCGCCAATGGACCAGCCCGCCTTGTCCAGCGCCTTGCGCGACGCATAGATCGGGCCGACGCCCATGATCGATGGATCCAAGCCTGCGGTCGCATAAGATGCAATACGTGCCAACGGCTCAATGCCGCGCTTTTCAGCTTCGTCTGCCGACATCACCAAAGCACCTGCTGCGCCGTCATTTAGCCCAGAAGCGTTAGCGGCAGTGACTGAACCGTCCTTGGTGAAAGCTGGGCGCATCTTGGCCATAGCTTCGATATTGGCGCCATAACGGATGTATTCATCGTTCTCGACAACGATGTCTCCCTTGCGGGTTTTAACAGTAAAGGGGGCAATCTCATCAACGAATTTCCCAGCTTTCTGCGCTGTTTCAGCCTTGTTCTGCGACGCAACGGCTAATTCGTCCTGCATATCGCGGCTGATCTGCCATTGTTGTGCGACGTTCTCCGCGGTTTGACCCATGTGATAGCCGTTGAATGCATCCCAAAGACCATCACGGATCATTGAGTCGATATACTTAACGTCACCCATCTTGGTGCCTGCACGTAGATGCGCAACATGGGGCGATAGCGTCATGTTTTCCTGACCACCAGCAGCGACGATGTCGGCATCGCCCAACTGTACGTGCTGAGCCGCCAGTGCAACAGCGCGTAGGCCCGAACCGCATACCTGATTGATGCCCCAGGCAGCAGCTTCCTTTGCAAAGCCCGCATTAATGTGAGCTTGACGGGCTGGGTTTTGACCCTGGCCGCCCGTCAGAACCTGACCAAGGATGGTTTCAGACACTTCTGATGCGTCAACACCAGCACGCTCAACAAGTGCTTTAAGGACAGTCGCACCCAAATCATGGGCAGGGGTGTTGGCAAAAGAGCCTCCAAAGCTTCCAACAGCGGTTCGGGCTGCGGATGCGATCACTACGTTGGTCATGCTTATGTTTCCTTTATCAAACAGGCGGGCGAAGCCTTGGCAGTCGCGGGAGCCGGACAGTCAATACTTAGCGCTCGGCGAGACCATTAACGCATTTGCCGCGCTGCGGCAACGGGCAGGGTGTCTCAGGGGTAGAGGTCGCTAGGGAGTGGCTTGATAGCGCTATTTTCTGAGGAAAAATAAATTTTTTTGAAAGATCTGTGAATCGGCTTGGATCGTTTTAAGTCTAATTCAAGCGCCTTTGGATTAAACGTAAAACACCTGAAGCAACGACTCGATATCATGATGATGACCCTGAGATACGCAAAAAGCAGGAGGCACTCTGCGTTATTTTTCTACTGGCAGGCCGCTGGGAACGGTTGATGGAACACCTAGTCGACTTTCTGCATTTCCCTGATCATGCAGAGAGCGTAAAAAAGCCAAAATCTGATCTATTTCTTGATCGCTAAGTGTCATTGGCGTTAGTTCATTAGCGCTGGCAATTAAGTTCATTTCAGACATGTCTGCTAAAAGCGCAAAATCACTAACATCGTGGGGGGGCAACAAAAGCGCTTGGCGAGAATCGTACGCCCGCAGGCTGGCAATCGGGTCAAGGTGGTGCCGGACCACGCTTTCGATAGTGGCAAAGGCTCCGGCATGGCCGTATGGCCCAGTCTCTAATAGGTTACGCAAAGACGGTGTGCGAAACTTGTAGGCATCCTGACTATCGCCGGTCACAAGCATTCGGCCAACATCGCGGTTGCGTTGTCCAAGCAGAGCGGCTTTGCCAGGCCCGATCTGAGGCATAGCTATTGCATGAAAGCTATGGTCGGTTTGGAACAAGCCCGAATGACATCGATCGCACTGCGCTTTTCCATAAAACAATTCCATTCCTTTGGATGCTGCATGGGGCAACGAAGCGCCAGTCTGCAAGAAACGATCAAACGGGCTGTTGTCAGCGCGCCATTCAAAGCGGATGAAATCAGCGAGCGCATTGGCAATGTCGTGAAAATGGATTGGTGCGTTTTCTGGTAAGACCACATTGAAAGACTTTCGGTAGGCTGGAATAATCTCAACCCGCTTGGCAAGGATGTCCCATGCGCCCCCTGGACCTGTCACCAAACCCCGGCGAAGGGCCTCAGCAACATCATTTTCTGAATGGTGGCCGGCCATTTCATCGCTGGAGAGAACTGTAAACATAGCTTGTGCCGCGAGTACAGATTCAAATCCGGTCTCCATTTCTGCACCTAAAGGTGTGCGTATTCCCGAGATGTGGGTGGGGTCTTCTTCAAGTCGGCCATCATGGAAAAGATGTTTGAATTCGCTTGCACCTAGATTGAACAGGGCTGGTGCATTGCGCGAGATGCGTTGTTGAGGTGGATTATTGGGGTCGATAACACGTTCGAAGCCGAGCCCAAGACCTCCATCGCCAACGCCAAGGGAAAGTCCGTCTCCAGTTCCATACCTTGGATGGTGGCATGTGGCGCAGGATACAGTCTTATTGCCGCTGAGGATGGGATCATAGAATAGCAATCTGCCCAGTTCGACACTTGCCATGTCAGTTTCTAAAAACTTCGGGTTGGGCGCAGGTAGAGGTCCGGCCAGTGAAGTAAACGGCAGGCATAAACTAAATATTACGACACACCACTTCATGGAGTATTTCAAAAAACCCTTTCAATGGAGTTTGATAGTAGGAGGTGTATGGCGCGGCCACAATGGGGCGAGTGTCGGCAGCTCAACTTCCTCAGTAGCCTCATAGATTGCGCTCCAAAAGTGGGTCAAAAAAAGGTTGGGTTGCAAATCGGTGTACACGGGTTCGAATCCGGTACTCGCCTCCAATTAAGTGACTCAACTCGCTGTTACTAATAGATTTTTAAATCTATCTACGGTGGTGTCAGAGGAAACTGGCTTGTGAAGGGCAGGTTGGTTTCGTAGCGTCCGATCATGACCAAACCCGACATATTCAAGTACTTCAAAACCAGCCCGCAGATCATCCGCCTGGCGGTTATGATGTACGTTCGATATCCACTATCGCTTCGAAATGTCGAAGACCTGCTGCATGAGCGTGGTATTGAGATCAGCCACGAGACGGTTCGTTTCTGGTGGAACCGGTTCAGCCCGTTGTTTGCCGCGGAGATCCGAAGGAAACGGGTCAGTCGGATGCGTGCGCATTCGAACTGGCAATGGCATCTGGACGAGGCGTTCGTAAAAATTAATGGTGAAACCCACTACCTGTGGCGGGCGGTCGATCACGAAAGCGAAGTGTTGGAAAGCTATGTCACCAAGCGTCGGGATCGCAAAGCTGCATTGAAATTCCTCAGAAAATCAATGAAGCGCTTTGGCCAACCACATGTGATCGTGACCGATCTACTGCGGTCTTACGGCGCTGCGATGAAGGTCATTGGCAATGTGGATCGCCAAGAGACAGGTCGCTGGAAAAACAATCGCGCTGAGAATTCCCACTTGCCGTTTCGACGAAGAGAGCGAGCCATGCGGCGCTTTCGCCGAACGCGAAGTTTGCAAATGTTCGTCTCAGTCCACGCCTCGGTCCACAACCATTTCAACCAAGAACGCCACCTCTACTCCCGACAAAATTTCAAGCTCAACCGTGCCGTCGCTCTCGCTGAGTGGCATCAACTCGGTGCGGCATAAAGGGCGGCTTCATTGTCCTTGCAGAGACTGGTTCGCATTCGTCTGACAGCACCAAAATGCGCACCTGATAATGGTCTGCGCTTGGGGGCAGTTTATGAGTGAAAATGACGACGAGTAATTTAGTCGCATTTGTCCTCAAGACCGTAAGCTATTGCAAGATTACCTTCATCAATTTGATCGAGCTTATTTGAGCTGAGTGACTTATCAAAAGCAGCTTTAGTGTTTTTCCCCCACAGCCCGTCAATTGAACTTTTGTAGAAACCTTCTTTAGCAAAATGGCTTTGTAATGCTTTTCGTTGACACAAACTTAAAGAAGCGAAGGCTTTTTTTGTTTCTAAATTGACACGGTGGTCGCGGTCCATCAGCGATCTATGAAAGAGCTTATTCAGCTCTTTTTTGTTATTTCTATTTTTAGCAATAAAAGCAGTAAATTCTGAGATGTAATCTTCCGTGCTTTTCCCGAAATTCCTTTCGAACGAGCGCTCAAAACCGTATTTATCTAGATCACCATAAAACGCGTCTTTCAGCGCCGTTTCCCCCTCTCGATAGACAAGGTAAGCTACAAACCAAGTACCGATATCATACGCTAAACGCCGTTCATAATCGTAGGTAAATTCATTTAATTTCTGTGATGAGGAAAAGTAATTGTTGAAACTTCGGTCCTTGTATCTGAACATTTGACGACGCATATCGCGCAGGCTTCCAACGTGGCGCGAATATTCGAGAAGGCCCATATAATTAGCGCTTCCTTCGTGAACCCATGGCGTTTTCTCGTAATTTCCCGTCAGCTTCTTATCGCGCTCACACTTGTCACGTCTATCGGTTGTACATTCATCTGAAATTTTTGAATGCTGATAGATATGCCAATACTCATGTAAAATGGTTTGCTTATAATCTTCCTCATCTGGGTAGGGTCGAGAACTCCCCATAGTCAGTGTATAAAAGTCATACGTTAAGTTTGGGCGAATGTAAGAACTAACATAAGCGCCACCTTCTTCAGGCATATGCCGAAATATCTTATGATGTTTGTTGGCGCAATCGTGGCGCACATCCCAATTACGATTTAGTTTTTTGCGGCGTTCGCAAAATGCGTCTTCAAGTTCTTTCGCAGCGTCAAAGCTGCTACCAACAACATATATCTCTGTTGGCCCGTGGCTGCCCCATGCATCAACTCCAATAAGATACCATCTCTTCACCAATTCTTTTGTTGAACTCGAAATATCTGCTGCAGCGAAGAGCGTCGTTTTATTATCCACTTTCTCGTCAGCGAAAGCTGCACCTGCAGTTAACACAAATAATATGAATACCAAAAACCTCATAATAAAAAGCTAACGGGTTGGTCAGTATTATCAAGAGAATCTTCGTTTGACCCAACCGCTAGGTGCTTTCAGACGAATTCGGCCAGTCTTAGTTTACCGTAGACTTATGGATACCTAGTCGGGGCGAAATTGACGCCACTCGGCAAGAGCAGCGGCGCGGTTGAGTTTGAAATTGCAACGTGAGTAATGGTGACGTTCCTTGTTGAAATGATTGCAAACAGAGGCGCAAATGGTGATGAACTTTTGCAGACTTCGCATGCGTCGAAACCGAAGCATGGCACGCTCTCGTCGTCGAAACGGCAGGTGTGAATTCTCCGCTCTATTGGTTAGCCAGCGGCCTGCGTTGCCGATAACCTTCATCGCGGCGCCGTAGGACCGCAGTAGATCGGTCACGATGACATGCGGATGGCCAAAGCATGTCATAGTTTTTCTGAGGAATTTCAATGCTGCTTTGAGATCTCCGCGCTTGTCTTGAAGTACTTGAATGGGTCGCGTTTTATCATCCGGCGACGCTAGGTGTCCGCCCCGCTCGACTCAACCAAGTTTCCTCCGACAGTACCATCAAACGGGTTTCAGGCTGGTTTGGTGGAGCCGGTTTGCCGCCGGGCCCAGAACGGGCTCCTAGGCCACCTGCTCTCTCGGCAATAGACCTGATTTTTTTCGGTGAGGTAGTCTTGCACTCCCTTGGCAACAGATTCCGCGTAGCTCTCCATCTTTTCACGGTCTTGCATCAAAAATGCGTCTGTTGCCTTGATCGCGGACCATAGTGCAGTCGTCATCCCATGCGAGGAGAGTGGATCAAACGCGGCCGATGCATCACCTATAGCCGCCCAACCTGCGCCGATGGCGGGCGCTATCCAACTGCTGTTTGTAGTGATGCGCTTTGGAAGACCACAGGACTTGTAGCCATAGTCTTCCAGATAGGCTGAGATTGAATGGGTCGCGCGCGCGCTCTGCTCAAAAGCGGTAGGATCGATCCTCGGCAAATCTGCGTCCGTGTAGAAATTCAGTATGACGCGTGCATCCGCCAGCACTGACATGTACCACCAACCACGCTCTTCTGCCTGGATCAAAGTTACCGGACGCGGGGTCTGAAACTCCTCGCTCTGAAAAAGAGCGTACTGGCAACAGAGTTTGTCCGCCTGAAAGCGTGGCGAGAATTTTGAGGCTATAATGGCTTTTCGGCCTGTGGCGTCAAATACGAAGCCTGCCTTGATTAAGTCGCTTGTGGTCTCCAAATGCCATTGGCCATCAATAATACGGACATTAACTATGTCACGATAGATCCTTTGTGCGCCTGAGGCGACAGCCTGTAAGGCAAGTGCATCTTCAAAGGCCCCACGGTCTAGAACTGTGGGTGGGCCTTCAAGCTGAACGATTGAATTTCGTTCGATCAGTGTGTCACTGCCCCAAGCTGAATAGGTGCTGTGGGCATGGCGATGGACCTCGGATTGAAGCACCGAATCCAACCCGAGTGTCTTGAGCATCGGGATTGCGCTCGCGCTGAGGTGTTCGCCGGGTTTGAACGTTTCTGCCCGATCGGCTGCGATCCAGACAGGCTGCGCATTGCCCTGTGTCAAACGCAGAGCGGCAGCGGCTCCAGCTATTCCGCCGCCGAGAACAACGACGGGATGGATCAATTTGGCAACATCCCCTGATCGGGGTGCCATTCAAACCGGGTTTCCATATTGTCCGCATGCTGCCTTTCAACAAAGACATCGCCCTGTGGCGTTGGCATTCGGACAACAATGCCCATACCTTCCCACAATTTGATCATGTTGGTGATGCCATCCCAGTAGCTGCCATTTGCGTGGTATCCGATCCCTGCAACACCCCGCGACCAGCTGACCCTGCTGTCAAGAAACTTGTTGCGCTCAGCCTGTGAAAGGTTTTCTTCCAGTCCGGCTAAGTAGTAGGGTTCCGGCAGTACATCGGTGGGCAGTAGTGCGGGCCACCATACGGCTGTTGGGTAGTTTTGCTGCATTCGCACTTGCTGACAGCTGAACGCATCGCATTGCCATGGCAAGCCCATCCACCGCGTCAAGTCCCCTGCCATCTGTGGGCCAATAGGCGGTGGAGCATCGCGAAACCCTTTGAGCGCAATCTCGGGTGTCATTAGACGACCGAGGTCGTGGTTTAGACTTTCCCGGTTTTGATGAGCGATGCGGAACGGCTCTGCTTTTTTGTCATAATAGCGTGCATACATCTCTTTGAGGCGCAGATAATATGTCAATTCAACGCCCGGATGAAACGCACCGCCCGACAGTGGCTCTAATGCAGCTTGTGTCAATGCGCCAGGTTGCTGTTCGAGGGGAACGTCATCGAAAGTCTGATATTCGGCAATTGAATCCTCAACCTGTTGACCCTCGTAGTCGTTCACGAAATTGCCTACTGCCCAAGCTTGCAGAGAAGCGTACTGTAGCTTGGGAAATTGGAACCACTGCAGCGGACTACCGTCATAATTCACCCCGTCACCCAACATGTAAGGGATTTTGAGGCGTTCTTCTAAATAAGCGCTATCTCCTAGGTTGTAGGGATCTCGGAAAAGCGCAAAAATCCTCTGTCGGAATTCGGTGTTAACGGGGCTCGGGTCGGCAAGCTGGGCTAAGTATTTTGGGTCACCTAGATCACCGATGGCCATCCAACCCTCACGCAGGTTTGCCGCTTGCGTGACCCATTTCATCAAGGCAATGCGTCGGAAGGTTGGATAGATACGCTGCATAAAAGAAAGGGGCTCTGTCGGGGCTGCCGTCCATCCGACCTCTAGATTCATGTCCTCGATCACGTCATACATCGTTGTGATTGGTGGAATCTCGGGGGCAAAATTTGGTCCTACACAAGTGACCCATGACGGTTCTGCATTAAAAACCTTGCCGCCGATTTTGACGGAAGCAGTCACTGGCCCGTCACACCAGTCGTCGTACCAGGCATTATTATCAGCAAAACTGGTTATGGCTGCGCCGCTTGGCGAATTAGACACGCCATTAGGTGGTATCACAAGCAGACGGCCGGAATCATCTGTGCGTAATTGCCCAAGTCGAACCTTTGTTGCATCTGGTTGCCCACCCCAGAATACCCCTTCGAAAGCATAGGCGGCGTTATCGCCGGTTGAGTTAATACCAACGCCTGAGATCCCAATCTTGCCGCCGTCAATGATCAGGTTTTCTTCACGTTCCTGATTTGATACGAAAAATTGGTTTCGCTTTTGTGAGGGCAGGCCAGGGGCTAAGTCGCCATTATCTAGCGGATTGTTGAATCCATACCAATTGGCCTTTGTATTAGCTAGGTGAACATCCCATCTGATGCCGTCGCCAATCACTTCGCCTATAACCTTGTTCTCTGCATCGAAGGCATAGACTCGGAAACGCTGAACCTGTTTTTTGATCTGCTCCAGTCCGTCCTTGAATTCACCGTTTTCGGGTTTAGGTGGGACCCCCGGTAATTCGGGTGCAAGGAACCAGCTTTGAGACCCGCCAACGCGGCTGATCCCCAGCGCAGGATAGATCCTAACCTGCGCTACTTCTGCACCAGGCGCGGCTCGCATAAAAGTATTTTTGGGATCAATGCTGGCGCGTGCGGGCCAAGGGGCACCGGCTATTAAGGCTGCGCTGGACGCCATTCCGAGGAAATTTCGACGTGACTTATTGGGAGATTCATCTGACATTATTTACTTTTGAAGTGAGTGCTAATTTACTGCACTTTGGATTCATCAGGATAATATATCAATAACAATCTGCAGTTTCGTTGAGGACTAAATCCATTAGAGATGCACGTGTAAGGACTATCATTGATGCAAATAAGTTAGATAGGCATTGGGGGGGGGCTTGTCAGAAGGATTTGAGTTGAGGCGGACAAGGTGGTTTCGTAACCTTTGCTCATGACAAAACCAGACCCTTTTAAGGGCTTTCACAGCAGCCCCGAGATTATCCACCTCGCCGTCATGCTGTATGTTCGCTTTCCTTTGTCGCTTAGGAATGTCTAAGATCTTCTGCACGAGTGTGGCGTCGACATCAGCCACGAAACGGTGCGGTATTGGTGGAACCATTTTGGCCCGATATTCGTCGCTGAAATTCGCCGAAAACGGATACAACAGATGCGCGCATACTCGAACTGGCAGTGGCATCTGGACGAGGTATTTGTGAAGATTAACGGTGTGACGCACTACCTTTGGTGAGTGGTTGATCACGCGGGTGAGATACTGGAAAGTTATGTCACAAAGCTTCAGAACCGCAAAACAGCATTTAAATTCCTTAGGAGAAACGTGAAGCGCCGTGGTCGCCCTCTCCGAGTGGCGCTTGCTTTGTTCGGCATAAGTTCCGGTATTTGACGGCAAACTGAGACTGGTTCGAATTGGTTTGACACCACCGCCCAGTATAGAGCTGGTCTTTGGTTATACGTTAAGGGTCTTGGCTAAAGAAATGAGGTTGCTGCTGTTAGCAACATCAGCCGGGGCAGTTCGTTCCAGGCTTTTGGCTTCCAGTTCAGTCAGGACCTGATGCTTCATAAGTCTGGCACGCTGAGCGAGACCATGCTTATGATGAACTCTGACATAATGATTAGGTAATCGAGACCAATGGCAGAACGTTACGAACGCCACCGCCAAGCTTGGACAGGTGAGGAAATTCAAAAACTGCATTTGCTAGCAACAAAGGGGATGGGTCTAAAGGCTATTGCCAAAGCTCTTACGCGTTCTGAGGAATCGATCAAAACGAGAGCAAAACAAGACAAACTGAAAATTCGAAAACTGCGCTGATTTCTTGTGCCCAGCTCATTATCAAAACCGCAGTTGCGCCATCATTGACTTGATTGACACTTTACTTGGAGCTCAGCGCTCTTTTGATTATGACACCCACAGGAAAATTGGGCTCTCATCAACTCTTCAAACGCCGCGATGCAGCTTTTGCATTGCGGGCGCTCGCACGGTGCGCAGCACTTCAGACAGGGTTCAAGCAGTTGATCCCACTTTCTGGTTCAAGACTTCAGCCTGGAAGCAATGCTTTTTGAACTGCCTCATCCCAACCCAGGTAGAAATCATCCTGATCGCGTATCACGGGTCGGGCCATCACTTTCAGGCGAGCAGAAATCTGCGCTTCTGCTTCAGAATTTTTCAGCCAGTTATTTAGCGCTCGGTAGTCGTTCGTTTGGCGATCTACCAGCCGATCTCCAAACTCCACAATCAATTCGCCCAATTCAACTTCGCTCAGAGGTTCCGCTCAGACATCACGAAAACTGATTTCTTTGCCTGCTTTCTCCAACGTCTTGCGGGCTCTTTGGCAAACCGCGCAGGTGCTCAACCCATAGATCAGCATGTCGAAATCTCCTTTTAGGATGATCTTGCAAATTCAAGTATCAATCGTTGCAGTAAAACCAACAAAACTGTTGATTGAATCTTGATTACCACAGCGGCCCAGTGCCGACATTGATCCGTTGTTCTTGTGCTGCAGTGCAGCTTCTGCATTGCTGATATCGGTCAACTACGCACTATTTTCCATTCGACCGGAGACAAGTAAACGATACTCTCATCAACGCAGACCATCACATCGCCATCCTGAATGTTAACCTGCAGCTTCATCGTGCGACTTGCCAAGCCGCTCAGCTCGCTGGTGCTTTTCTCTGAAAAATTGATTACCTGAAGGTTGTCAAACCGAGTGGTACTGTTTCTGATCTTCTCCCACCACATCTCGGCCGTCCTGCCGTAAGAATAGACAATTACTTTGTTGGCTTTACCACTGGATTGACGGACAACCTTCTCGCTGGGAAGACCCAATGTGACCCATAACTCAAGCTCACCGCTAAGGCTCTTCTGCCAAATGTCTGGTTGGTCATCCGTTGACAGGCCTTTCGTCATTTCCAACTGCTCTTGGGCATTCAGCGCAAAAGCGAGAATTCGTACCATCAACCGTTCATTCGTTTCCGAGGGATGCTTAGCAACAGTCAGTTTATGAGTATCGTAATACTGACGATCCATATCGGAAACGGAAAGTTCAACTTTGTAAATGGTGGCTTTTTGCGCCATGGTTTTTCCTGGAATTGCAAAGATAGAGATCCCTAATGCTTCTGGTGTCTTTGTGAAAGCAGATAAAGAAAAATCCGTAAACGTCAGCCCATTTCGGACATCCCGCCACGCTCAATGTCAGCTTGCCCAATTACCGAAACCGGGCCTTTGCGCACTGTGTCGCAATTTCGATTTTTAACATAGTCGATGTCAACTAGCGCTTCCTGAGAAGTCTCAGCCGAGTTAGGCCAACGCCGGACAGGATGATCGCCGCACCTACGTAAGTGCAGGGGCAAATGTGAATGATGATGATTGAACGGAACCACAACCGGGACACCCCGAGGTGCCGTCAGGGCTTTAAAGCTCGTTAGTCTGATTTGTAGGGACCCGGTACGCGGACTTCATCAAGGCCAGCGGTAAAATGTAAACGCGCCAACAGGCCGAACACATGACCGCTCTTCCTAACGATCAACATCAGTCGAAAAAAAACTTTGCATAAACGGAGCCATCCACACACGACAGCACCAATTCGCTACATCTTGTTTCACAGGGAACGCCGTCCAAGCAGCCATACGAAAAACGCACCGCCAACAATCCCGGTCACGATGCCAATTGGCATGTCTTCTGGCGCAATGACCGTGCGTGCGGCAATATCGGCCCAGAGCAGAAAGATTGCACCGACTAATGCAGATACTGGCAGAACACGGGTATAGTCGCCCCCTACAAGCATCCTTGCAATATGCGGCACCATAAGGCCCACAAACCCAATAATACCTGAGAATGCAACCATGACCCCCGTGATGAGGGCTCCGATTACAAAAACGATCAATCTGAATCGCGCAACTGCTATACCGAGTGTGGCAGCAGTTTCATCCCCAATTGTCATTGCGTTCAACTGGATTGTCCGCAAGGTCAGCCACGCGCCGCAAAGGATCAGGATCACGAGCGGGTAGATCAGATGATCCCATTGCGCGAGGCCAAGTCCGCCGAGCATCCAGAAGACGACCGTGTGGGAAGCACGCGGATCGCCGAGGAATATCAACCCGTTTGCTGCAGCCATGATAATGAAAGAGACTGCGACACCGGCAAGAACCAACCGATCCGCGCTTGATGCGTCTGCGAGGCGCGAGACGCCAAGGACAATCAATGTTGCGGTGAGCGCCCCGATGAATGCCATCAGCGGTACCGTCAAAACCCCCAGAAACAAACCCGAATGGAGTAAAGCGAATATCGCACCGAACGCGCCCCCCGATGAGATACCCAGAAGATGCGGATCAGCCAGCGGGTTGCGTGTGACAGCCTGAAGACTGGCCCCGACGATTGCCAGACCTGCGCCCACCATCATCGCCAAGATTGCGCGCGGAAAACGGATATTCCAGACGATAGCCTCGCGGCCATGACTCCAAGTCTGCTCAACTAATCGTGGCGAAAGCTTGTTGGCCAAGATCCCCCAAACCGTACCTGCGGGGACCGCCACGGCCCCCACGGAAACAGCGATGGACAAAGATACAAGCAGCACCACCGGGCCGCCAAACAAAAGAAAGGACATGCTTGCCCTTTTGGTCGGGGTTGTTCGTGCTGTGGCGTCACTCATCGGTCAATTTTCCCAGAACGCCTCGGCAAGGGTTTTGATCGCTTGAATGTTGCGCGGGCCGGGCGTTGCCTCAACATATTCAAGGGTCACAAAACGGTCATTCTTAATTGCGTCGATCTCAGCAAAGGCAGGGTTTGACATCATGAATTCGCGTTTTTGTTCTGCGGTGACCTCACCATAATTGACGATCACAATCACTTCGGGATTCTGTTCGACAACTTCTTCCCAGGTCACTGTGCCCCAGCTCTTTTCAAACCTGTTCATGACATTGGTGCCGCCTGCGGCTTCAATCAACGCGGTGGGCATGGCGTATAGCCCTGCGGTAAATGGTGCGTCTTCGCCGCTGTCATAGACAAAGGCCCGCAAAGGCTTTCCGGTCTGCAAGCTGTCTGTGAATGACGCAAGGTCCGCCTTATAGCCTTCGATCAACGCGGCTGCCCTTTCTTCGACGTCGAAAATCGCGCCAAGGTTCGTCAGATCGGCATACATGTCCTCAATGCTGGCCCGGTCTTTGTCCATGATATGTGTGCAGCTTTCCGTCAGCTCGTAGACCTGAATGCCAAATGGCTCCAAAGTTTCGGGTGTAACTTCGCCCCCGACTTTCATTCCGTAGTTCCAGCCTGCAAAAAAAAAGTCAGCATCTGCGCCAACCAAGACCTCTTTGGATGGGTAGCGTTCGGACAATTCGGGCAGTGCTGCGACACCCTCACGCATTTCCGCGTCGAGCTTGTTCCAGCCATTGATGCCGGTGTAGCCGACCATGTGGTCGGTCAACCCAAGCACCAACATCATCTCTGTTAGGTTGACATCGTTCGAGACTGCACGCTCAGGCGGCGCGTCGAATGTCACTGTACGGTTACAGCTTTGAACACTGGTTTCAGCCGAGGCCAGCCCTGCGCTCAGGCTGAGCAAAAGGGAGGTGAGAATGATAGATTTCATGGTGTTTTCCTTAGGTCTAAAGTTGGAATGTCAGGTGATTGGTGTCGCTAGGCGCAAGACGTTCTTGCCTGGCTGTCACACAGAAGGCTGTTGAAACATTATCTTCGGTGAGAACGGAGTGTGGCGGCCCAAACCCCAATGGATGCCCACCTTGAATCATCAACACATCGTCGCATACCGATGCCGCCATATTCAGATCATGCAATGATGTGACAATTGTAAGCGGCAGGTCGCGGATCAGGGCAAGCACTTCGAGTTGATGTCGAATGTCGAGGTGATTTGTTGGTTCATCCAAGATGAGGAGACGAGGCTCTTGCGCCAAGGCGCGGGCGACCATCACGCGCTGTCGTTCGCCGCCCGATAGTGTACCAAGTCGTCGGTGTGCAAAACGGCTCAGTTCCAGACGATCCAATGCATCCTGCGTTATGGCGGCGTCTTTTGCCCCCGACATGCCGCCAAAGCCCCTTAGATGTGGCGTGCGCCCGAGTGCCACGATCTCCCGCACATTCAAGGCAAAGTCAGTTGGTTGCTCTTGCAAGACTGCAGCGACTGATTGCGCAGCTTCGCGAGCCGACAGGGTCCAGATGTCGGTTCCATCGATCTCAACAGTTCCTTCGGATGGGGCGTGGAAACGGTATAGCAACCGCAGGAGCGTTGACTTTCCGGCGCCGTTTGGTCCAACAACTCCAAGAACTCGACCTGGCGTCAGTTCGAAGCTAACGGGGTGTAATACACGCTGTTTGCACTTTGGCACAGACCAGCAAGCGTTCTCGACCTTTAGATGGGCAGCAGCAACCAGATCTGTAGGTGATTGACACAGTTGATTGCCATCAAGCAGGGCGCGGTATATCGCCAAGTCTTTCATGTCTGAATCCTAATTTTCTGCCCCGGCTCATGGCAGATTGCCTGATCGCAGGTCATTCCGCAGCGACTGGATCGAGGCGTGACACCAGTGGCGATGCGCTGCGGATAGGCGGGAACCGTCCAAGAATATTGGGCCTCAGAAGCTCAGGCCGATCCATCCGCGCGAGAAAGCCTTCAGGAGCCTTGCTGTACCGTCCCAAAAGTTCAATCAGCGCTTCTGGGTGCGCGAATTCGAGGGGATCAAGATCGCCGAAGACATAGGTGAACTTGCCAACTTGGCATAGTGATACAATGCAAGGGCGTTTGCATTGGCTCATGCATTTCACGCCGCGAAGCGTCACACCCGTTGCAGTTTGCTCGCTAATTTGTGCGTAGATTGCCGCGGCTAGGCGCGACCCGCCACGGGCACCAGTTTCAGCCTCGCGACCGTCCCGACAAGTCATACAGATCGACAAGACTGGGTGTTCGTCACTCATTTCTTCGTAGCCTTTAATGTAATGTTGTAACATTGCATTTATTAATCGCACATGTTACATGACGTCAAGCGCAATAGATGCGAAAGGCAAAACATTGCAAAAGCAGGCAAAGCGGGTCACCCATGCAGACCGTGTATTAAGTTATCTCAAAGAGCAGCATCGCCCTGTCTCGGCCTATGATATTTTAGACGGCCTTCGCTCAGACGGGGTAACCGCCTCGACGACCGTCTATCGCGCGCTCGAAAAGCTGCTAGACGATGGCCGGGTGCACCGGATCGAATCCCTCAACGCTTGGACGGTTTGCTGTGGCAGGCATGATCACGACACCCCCGTCTTCGCGATATGCGATGATTGCGGCAACGTCACCGAGCATGTTGTTTCTGAATTTACACATAGCATTGCAAACCTATCCGAACGGACTGGTTTTGCCCCGAACCACACAGTTCTTGAAATTCATGGCCGATGCAGCGATTGCAACACTGGCGTGCCAGCCCATTGAAAGGATAAACAATGGACCAGATCGCTCGAGTGCCCGTCACCGTATTGACCGGTTTTCTTGGTGCTGGAAAGACCACGCTTCTCAACCGGATCCTAACGGTACGCCATGGCAAGAAATATGCCGTCATCGTCAATGAATTCGGTTTCGCCCTATCGCCCCAACCGCTTCTGAAAAGGATTTCTCGATGACCATTCTTCCCGGCGGTCAGAACATTTGTGGCATTTCAATCGGCGTTTTGTCACTTGAAAGCTATTTCCCCAAGCCAGCTGGCCATATCAAGAACCCGTCTAGCTTGCCGTTCACGACGGTCTACGAGATCCTGCATGGCATTACTGTACCTGAACTTCTGAACAACCCGTCACTGGATATGTTGGCACCCATCCTAACCGCCGCCAAGCGACTCGAGGCGCAGGGCGTGAGGGCGATCACCGGCTCTTGTGGTTTCTTGGCAATGTTTCAAAGAGAGATTGCCGAAGCGGTATCAATTCCGGTGTTCGTATCGTCTCTGATTCAAGTTCCGCTCGCCTATCAAATGACCCGCGCAACGGTCGGAGTGCTGACCGCTTCGGCTTCGTCACTGACTGACAAGCACATCGAAGGGGCCGGTTGCACCGGGATACCGATTGCGGTGCAGGGCCTAGAAAACACCGAAGAGTTTGCAACCGTGATCCTGAGAAATGAACGAGACAGCATGGACTTATCCAAGGTCGAGGCCGAGGTTCTGAGAGCCGGCCAAGCGCTGATCCAGAACACGCCCGAAATTGGTGCAGTGGTACTGGAATGTACCGACCTGCCGCCTTACGCACACCGGCTCCAGGTCGAGCTTAAAAGGCCCGTTTTTGATCTCACTACTCTTGCAACCATGATGCACGATGTTGTTATCCGGCAGGTTTATTCGGGCATACAATAGTTAAAACCGGGCGATATGACGCCTATTGGTGAACGTAGGCTACTTCCATTCCCAACCTGCCCAGCTTCGGCCAACGCTTTGCTCTAATCTGGAAGCGGACGCTTGGTGTGGTTGGCTGTCTTGGGCCGTTCGCCCCACTTCACACCAATCGAACGAAGGACTGTTTTGTCCGCACAGCTGACCTCAGCGCCATTCGCAGCGAAGGTCCGGTTTGAGCCCGAAGCGGAAGTGACAATTGCGCAGGAAATCAGATTTCACGGTGTCCAATGTGAATACTGGTGAGCGTTATCTTGCGTTTTGCCGGGTGCTTGGCATGGCGGACGAGACGTGGCGGTGTGGCAAGTGCAAGCCGGTCTGTGAAAGCTATCACACGCAGTGTAGTTCACCGAACTGCCCGATCTGCACCGGCACCTATTCGGCTTTCGCTTAGTAGTCTTCGTCCCAGCGGAATTCCGATGCCGGAATTTGGGACCGAGACCATTCCACCAGAGAGGCGTTACTTCTTTTTGGTATTCGTTCTGGATGCTCATCAGTCCACTGCTCGCAGTGAATGTGAATTTGACATCCACGCCAAGTTGCTCTTTTCATTATGGAGTTGCCATTTTTGTCAGTCGTGGGTCGATTGCCGCTCTCCAAGCTGTTGGTCAATACGCCATGCGAGCATTCGTAGTATTCGTACCCCCAAGACATTTTTTCCACAGATTTGAGACGTATGCGCAGACCCATGCCCGGATCTTGCTGCCAACTGCCTTTCCAGCGGGTGTCGTGGCGGGGCTGACCGTTGCTGATCATCGTACCGCGTGCGACGACAGCGCCGTTGGCATAAAGAGCCGTGTCAGTTGAATTGCGGGGAAATTGCTTCCAAAGCGTCATGCCGCGCCCCACAAAATCCATCGACAGAGGTCTGACATATTTGACGTGATAAGCACTGTTCAGAAGGTTGCTTTTGAACCACGCCATTTCGGGTGCATCCAATTGTGGCGGAAGGCCGGGCAGTTCAGGCGCATCGCAGAAGTCGTCTCCGTGTCGGGTTTCGTTCACGACATAGGATTTGCCTGATCCAGTGGTGGGGGCTTGGGGGTCTGATGATGCGGTATCTGTGGTCGGTGTTGGTGTGTTTTGAGACGTTGAACTTGTTTGGGGGGGGGGCGCGCGTTGAGGAAGGCGGCGGTCGTTTTGAAGCGCTTCGATAGCACGTCTGGAGCCTTTGAGACCCATTTTCATCCGTTTGAAAGCGTCATCGGCATAGCTCGCTTTGGTTTGATAGCGGAATGTGATGTCCTTGCCGGACTTTATTTCTTCCAGCAAGGCAGCTTCGTTTTGTCGGCTGATGGGAATGCGCACCTGTGCGCTGCCATTGTCATAAGACGTCATGCAATTGCGCCCATAACAATCGCCGGCGGCAAGTTCTGTGACTTTTCCGCCGGACTTCGCGACGCTGACGCCCATGAAATGGATCATTGGATCGGGAGACATACGGTAGAGGCCGTAGTAGTAGTCACCCGTTTCAAGATCACGCCCGACAAAGACGCTGGCGATCACTTGTCCGTTTCGGGAAAGATCCCAAGCGGCTTCTCCGTCCTGATAATACCATTCGCCGGGGCCTGAGCGGACCATTTTCCCACTGTCAGAGGACGCGGTTTTCATGCCTTTTCGAAAGGCCCAGCCCTCCCGGCCATCGGGCAAGGCGATGTTCGACCAATTGCCGTTGCGTTCCAGTTCCTGTACACGAAGGCCGTTGTCCATTCGTTGGATCACGCGAAAGGACGTTCCCGGGCCGCTTCGCAAATTCAGCCATCCGTCCTTTGCGTCGTTGATGATGAGGGTGTCGGCGGCGAGGTTGGTGGACAGGGTCAAAAAGATCAGCAGAAAAGACAGATATTTCACAGAGCGTTCTCTCCTTTACGGAAGCAATGAAGTAATGAAGTAATGAAGTAATGAAGTAATGAAGTAATG
>ENA-UZXA01002676-UZXA01002676.1-metagenome-genome-assembly--contig:-Day-1-1m-contig-2676_pt1 | contig 53710 bp, 40 predicted proteins | sample MGYA00260336_ERZ794896 | MGnify/ENA metagenome assembly ERZ794896
CCTCTTGATGCATCAGAAACTCTTGATTCTGACTTAGATGGAGTTGGGGATAATCTTGACCAATATCCATTAGATTCTAGCCGTTATCAAAATATTAAATCAATTAATTCTATATTTTTATTAATCCCTTTCTTTTTGGCTGTTTTGGTATATTCTATCTTGAAAAATAAATAATTAATGAATCCTATTCTCATATCTCTGAATAATAAGGTTCATCTTCATGACGCATTCGAGTCATCCCGTAGGACCCGTAGCTCAGTTGGTTAGAGCGCTCGGCTCATAACCGAGTGGCCATCGGTTCAAATCCGGTCGGGTCCACCACTTTTCCTTCTATTTCAGTGATTTTTCGTATACTTCATTTTTAAATTTCACTTAATGATTGTTAGTTATCCCTGCTCTATTAGTGAGAACCCTAAAATACAGTCTCACACGGGATTGGGACTATGACATCTGCCCGCTCAGTTAGACCTGTCCTAATATTACTGGCAGTTTACTTCCTAAGTATGTGGGCTGGAGCTGCTGCAGTTCATGCTCAAGGAGTAACTCCTGATGTGTCTCTAACTTGTGAAAATCCTCAGCCGATTGAGACATACCCTGGTTCAACTCGTACATCTATAGTGAACTGTGATTTAGAAAACCCATCTGCTCATCAGATTAAGGTTGACATTGTTATCCAATCTGGGGCATTAGTTTCTGCAGGTCCTGCATCTTTGACAGTCGGATCTGGTCTATCAACCAGTTTCCAAGTAATTCTGAGAGGAGATTTACAGATGGCTGAAGGCCAACATCAGATTTCAATCACTGCTACTGTATCGCAAGCTAATGGAGTAGCATATCCCGGAACTCCTACGACCTACAAGGTATTGGCTGTAGTTAAGCAATTCAGCAGATTAAGAGTTGCTTCAGAACTAGCATTCATTCAACTAAGGCCAAAAGTTGACTATATGGTTTCTTACGATGTTTACAATGATGGAAATGCTTTAGACAGAATGAATATTGAAATTGCGAATTATGATGAATTAAGTGATGAAGGTTTCACACTCAGCCTCCCTCTTGTTAATGTTGAGATTGAATCTAAGTCTCCACCAGAGAAAGTAAGGGTACAGATTCGTACTCCTAAGAATCAAGGATGGACCGATAAATATTATAATTTACAATTCAAAGCCACTTCTGATTATTCAGTCCGTACTGAAGGAATTCCGAATTCACAAATTCAATCAGTTACTCTTTACATCCGTGGAGTTTACCTGCCTGGATTCGAGTTGATTGGTACAACAATGATCACTGCACTAGCAGCAGCAGCGATTGCAGGTAGATTCAGAGTATACGATGAAGATGATGAAGATGATGATGGAGAACTAAGAGTTCTTGATTCTCGATTATTCTAGATACTAGATTAAACGGCTATTTATGAGCCTACTAGTCAACGGGTTGATAACTCATTATTTGTCGTGACATATTAAATCAAGGTGACTCTGATGACTGATGGCGGACTTTTAGGAAAGGCAATAAATCAAAAATCTGATGATGGAAGTAGTAGTTCTTTAGTAGCTGCAACTATAATCTCTGATGACTCTGGTTCAAATAAAAGCTCTCTGAAAGACATTGCGATGACTCTTTCTTATGGTGCGATTGCTCCATTCTTCATTGTAATGTGGTTTGGGATTTATCTAGATTTTATTTCATTAACAATACTTTCTCCATTAATCATGATTGCTTCATTAGTTTTCGTTTGGTGGAAACTTAACATGGGATTACCTGTATTTGCTGGCGGTGATGGTTTAGATTTGAAAAAATCTTTCGCGATTTTTGGGACTTACATAATTTTACTTGGTATCCCATTCCTCCTAGCCACATTATTAGTAGGAGATATTTCATTAGGTGATGTCGAATTTAGCGATGATGGTGATGAATTAGAAATCAAAATACGTCAAAATGGTGGCAGTGGAAATCATGACGCCTTTGTAACTTTTTACCGCGGAGGAAGTGAAGTATTCTCTAATGATATTCAATTCGACATTGATAGAAGTGATGGGCTTGGCGACTATGGTAGTTTTGTAATATCTACTTCTGACTTTTATTCAGGCAATGCGCTACCTAATTCTGAATATACAATGGACCTCAATATTGATAATGGCGATACTGTTGTAAAAGGTATAGTTCTAGATTCTCTAGTACTTTCTAGAGATGTGACTTCTGTTTATTCTTCGGCCAAACCTTCAATGTCTGAGGATTCGGATGATTGCGGTTCTATGAATCGTTGTGTTTCAGGTATTTCACTATCTGCATTTATTGGGATAAGTTCATCTGATTCAATACCTGGAGCGTTACCATATGCTGATTATACCTTCACTACTACTTTATCTCTTGATGGTAATGATATTGCTATTGAATACCCCACTGTTACAGTAGAAGGTGGTTCTTCATCTAGCATAGGGTCATTTGGCCTAGCAACTTGGGATAGTATGGGCGGACAATATGGCGGTGGCACTATGAGCAACATAGGACTTTATGGCTCCGAAATTTCATTGATGGGCTCTGAGTCAAACATTGAGATTGGTGAAGGAAACATAGTCATTCCTAAGTCGGACTGGTCAGAGAGCGATTATGGATGTTACACTCTATCTGTATCCGTTAATGATGGAACAAATGAAATAGATCATGAATCATTTTACATCTATGATGAATCTGAAAGTAGTGAAGAATCTTGGACTAATGTAAATGGTTGTTAGTTAACACTATTCTTCAACATTAAATCTTTGATAAACTTCGTTTGTAGTTTGAGTTACTCGAATAAATGTTGTACATTTAGGTAAATCTTTGATTCTTCGTGCACCCACATAAGAGCATGCTGAACGTACTCCTCCAAGGATTTCTTGTATAGTTATAGCCAGAGGCCCCCTATATGGAACTCTTACTTCTTTACCTTCAGGTGCTCTATGCTTAGCCACTTCTCCATAGTGTGTTTCCATTGCTTTTGATGAAGACATACCATAGAATGATTTGTACATTTTACCATTAGATCCCTCTACAATTTCTCCACCTGATTCATCATGCCCTGCAAACATTCCTCCAAGCATTACAAAATCTGCACCAGCTGCAAATGCCTTTGCTACATGACCAGGTGAAGAACAGCCTCCATCCGCCATCACGTGCCCTGCCAATCCATGAGCAGCATCTGCACACTCTGCGATAGCACTTAGTTGTGGGTAACCAACTCCTGCAACTTTCCTTGTTGTGCAAACCGAACCGGGACCAATTCCTACCTTGACTATGTCAGCACCAGCGAGAATTAATGCTTCAGTCATTTCTCTAGTAGCTACATTACCTGCAATAATTATTTTTTTCGGAAATTTATCTCTCACGGTTTTCACGAAATCTAAGAAAACTTCCCTATATCCATTGGCAACATCAATACAAATGAATGGTATATTTTCGTTTGTAGCCATTTTTCTTTTGAGAAGAGTCAGACTCTCTTCTGTTGAACCACAAGTTGCAGCAATGAAATTAGCATCAACACCATCTTCCCAAGCAGATGCATATTCTCTTGTAGCATAGAATTTTTGTAAGCATGTGATCATTTTATGTTCTTGAAGTACTTTTGCAATCGAGAATAAGCCAGTTGTATCCATATTTGCGGAGACAATAGGGACGCCGGACCATGTTGTAGAAGAATGTCGGAACTTAAATTCTCTTTCCAAAGAAACATCTGATCTAGAAACCAGCGTACTGCGCTTAGGTCTTATTAGTACATCTTCAAAGGTTAGTTTTACATCTTGCTCTACACGCATTCAGACCTTATTACGCCAACGAAGGGGTCCTTAAGACTATTATCACTCTGAAAAAAATAGAATATTGGTGCTCGTGCCGGGATTTGAACCCGGGTCGAAGCCTCGAGAGGGCTTCATGATGGACCACTACACTACACGAGCCTTGTAACCCGTCGAGTTTACTTTCATTTAAGAAAAGAGTGGCTTGAACCGCATAATAGATTCTGTTCACTTTCACTTTCAGTTATGCCTCTCTTATGTTCATTCATATGCTAACTATCAAACCCCAAATCATGAGCCTAACAATTAACACACAGTCTGTAACTGTTTACAGGAAAAGACCAGAGCCTTGTAAAGTAGTATCATTTTCTAGTCTTAATAAAACAGAATTTAGGGGAAAAAGCCGTTCATATGATGTTTTGGTAAGCTCTAACGGAGATACACTATCTGATTCTTGGCAACCGATCGCTAGTAAATCAAAAAATATTGAGATTAGTTCTTCTGGATGGGATGGATTAGTATCAAGATATACAAATTCTAAAACAAAACTATTGGAGGTGGCTTGATGTCAAAAACTAGTCGACTAAGGAATGAAGTTGAAATTTTTCTTCAAGAAAATGAAACCGCTAATACTGTAGAGGTTTTTGATCATCTCAATACCCGTTTCAAATGGGGGGCTACTATGAATCAAGTAGGTAATATCTTAGCTAAAGATAATCGTTTTGCAAAAGTAGGCCATGTAAGAGGTCAGTTTAGGGGTAGTATCTATACCGTTTGTGTTTGGTCGCTCCAGACTCAAATTGCTGTTGTTTGAGTATCATCCGGGGAAGCAATCAAGTCTGATGGTCTAGTAAAGACTTACATGGGTGCTCAGTCAACTCTCAGTTCATGGTTTACTTTATTTCGATTTGGTAATTCCTTAACAGGTTTAATCGGCGTATTGTTCGGTGCTTTACTAGCTTTAGATGGCTTTCCTAAAGATGAATTTGCCTCGATTACGATTTTGCACGGTTTATCAGTATGGGCATTTATGTGCTCTTGGAATGCTCTGAATGATATCCTCGATGTTGATATTGATAAAGAGAACAAGCCTGGTCGTCCAATTCCCAGTGGAGTAATATCTCTAAGCCACGCTAAAATTGTTACAGCCTCACTAATGCTTGTATCATTTCTAAGTTTAATTCTAGCAGGATATATTTCAACAACTCTTGAGAATGGCTTTCAAAATTGGATGCCTTCTATATTTATTTGGTTTTTAGCAATATTTTTACTAGTTAATTATGAATCTTCGAGTAATTTTAGTCTAAAATTAAAGGATAGAGGGCTTCCAGGTAATATTGCTATCAGTCTGTCAGTGGGTATGGTGATATTGTTTGGAGGTGCGGGAGTATTTGACTTTACTAATCCGAGAGTTATTTCATTATTTTTGATAGGTTTTTCATATAACCTTGCTCGTGAAATTATTAAAGATATTGAGGATATGGAAGGTGATAAGGGTAGAAATACACTTGCCATGCGTATTGGAGTCGAGAAGACTAGGATAGTTGCTTGGGTAATTTTATTATTCACTATGGCATCTATACTAGCACCTTTTGCTCTAGAAATCTTTCCTAAAATCCATCTAATTTTGATAATCCCTGGTCTAATGCTGATATTCTTAGTCAAAAGAAAGTTAGCATATTCAGAAGATAGGAATGCCCAATTGTTAATCAAGAGGTCGCTCCAATTGTCTCTATTAGGATTAATTACTAGTACGCTAATATAAATCGCGATATGCATTCCAGGCTATCGGATTACACATGTAAGTAAGTAGTGACATTTGTGCCCACATCCTATTTTCGGCTTGATCAAAAACTATGCTATTCTTTGAATCAATAACAGCATCAGTTACTTCTTCACCTCTATGAGCAGGTAAGCAGTGCATGAATAGATAATTATCATTAGCATTTGAAACAAGTTCTTCATTAACTTGGAAACCTTCAAACGCTGCAAATTTGTCTTTCATATGTTCTTCGCCCATTGATACAAATATATCGGTATATATGACTCCTGCATCAGTAACTGCTTCACTGGGGTCATTGGTTGCAGTGATTTGCGCACCAGTTTGCCGCGCTATCTTTTCAGCTCTTTCTATTACCTCAACATTTGGTTCCATTCCTTCTGGGGTTGCGTACTTAACGTCGTGTCCTAATGAAACACCTGCTAATAATAAATCATGTAGTACATTGTTTCCATCTCCTACCCACGATATATGTCCTTTCATATCTTTTTTATTCTCTGTAATCACCATCAAATCAGCAGCTGCTTGACAAGGGTGATGCATATCTGAAAGTGCATTAATTACAGGAACAGTGGCACTACTGGCCAATAATTCAGCATCAGAGTGCTTGAAGCACCTGTAGGTAATACCATCAAGGTATCTAGATAAAACTGCAGCAGTATCAGATACTGATTCACTTTTCCCTAATTGAATATCATTGGACAGAAGAGTCAGAGGTTGCCCTCCCAATTTGTTTACACCTACTTCAAAAGATACTCTTGTTCTAGTTGATGGTTTTTCATAAATAGATCCTATTGTCATACCTTCTAGAGGCTTGAAACTATCTGAAAAATCTTCATCATTCTTTAGATTAATTGCCCAATTAATAATTTCAGGTAAATCTTCTTGAAAATCATCAATTGCCATTAGATCTCTTTTTTCATTCTCATAATTCATGTTCGATATCTCCTTGAAAACCATCTCTTGAATCAGCCATTCCGCCAAAGAGAGATTGTGCAAATGTCAATACATCCGCCAATCCTTCTTCTTCTTCACTAGAAAGCGGTATTAGCCCTGGTTGAATAGATGCGTGTTGCATCATTCTAAGTTGTCCTATTGCAAATTCCGCTCTTTGTCCAGAATGAGCTGCGTCCATACTCTGTGCTGCTGATTCTTCATATAGAGCTGCTTCTAAAACATCTAAGTTTTCTCCCCACTCAATGATACGTTCCAGTACTTCTGGCTCTAATAAGTCAGACTTCGACAGAAAATTTGCTGTTGGTAGGCCCAATCTAAAGTGAACGATTGAAGATAGTAGCATTTGAGATACAAAACCACTTGGAGTTTGTGATAGCATAGGGTCAAACAAGAATATCAGACATGCTCTCCCCTGACCAATAACCTCTACTAAGTGGCTGGAAGCCTCCCTAAAGGCGAATAATTCAACCTGTCCTGGTGTATCAACAACTAAAATGTCACCAGATATTCCATCGATTTCTTGAAACACATCTTCTGCTTGAGCGGCTACTAGGTCTGCAGCTAATATTTGTGCTCCATTAGGGCCTAAATCATATTCTGACATTACATCAGATAATGAAATTAAATCTCTAACATCAAATTCAGGGTCATAATGAACTCTTTCTGCTCCTGGGTCTAAGTTAATTGTCAAAGCATCGACTTCTAGAAATCGTGCCCACCTCTGAAATGCAGTGACTAGTGAACTCTTCCCTGCTCCAGCAGTCCCTACAACAAATATTACTGGTGGGGCGGTCGCGTCTTGAGCACTCATGATTAGTCGTGACATAGTTAATTCTTCAACCATTCGTCTCACGCATTGTTTGAACATGTCTAACAAGGAACGATTAAACCAATCTAACCTACGTCATAGTTCAACTTACACGGTGTATTTGGGATGTCCGATAATTTACCCCCCCCTCCTCCTCCCCCTCCTGGGTTTGAATTTCAACCACCTTCAATACCTTCAGATGATGACAAGAAAATAGAAAATCTCAGGAAATCCGGTGACTCTTTGGAAGATATTAGTTCATCTATTGACGATTTACTTTCTCAAGCGGTTACACCCGAATCAATATCTCCACCCCCTTTACCTCCTGGTTTAGATCTTCCATCACCACCTCCTTTACCCATAGAATCTGATTCACAAACTCAACCAGAAATTGAATATGAATCTCCTGATGTAGCAGATTTATTAGATTCTCCAAAGTCACTTTCCGATAATTTAGCTGCATTTAACTCTCAACTTTCAGATGAATCTAATGATTTAGATACGTTGGATATTGTTAGTGATGTTTCAGATTCCATAAGTGAAGAAAATAATATTAAAAAGGCTCTCGAGTCATTCAATACTCCTTCAGTATCGGTTTCAGAAACTTCACATCATTTGCGTCCATCTACGGAAGTAGATGTAATTCCTGGTGATAAATTGAATGTGGTTCTTAGTGAGATTGAAGATTCTCTAATTAATTCAGATGGTAGTTCTATAAAACAAACAATAGAAGGCGAACTCATACTAAAGAATCCCAGTAAGAAACATAGAGCATGGGATATTGAAGTTGAGCTTTCTAATACAGATGCTACCGATTTAGGCGGTAAAACTGTAACTGTCCGTGAATTAGATGCAACAGAAGAAACTATAATTCCATACAGTTCTAATGGCCCTAGAATGTTAGAGATTAAGGAAAAGATTGATACTGATCCAGAGCGTGATCAAGAACCCAGTATGTCTTTAGTATTCTCGAAAAATTCTCATGAGGTACTTTTTTCAGTTGATATTGAAAATATTTCCTCAGTTTCCTTGACAGATGTTATACTCAGACGTAGTTTTAGTCCGAATTTTGAGATACCAGATTCTCCTGAATATAGTATTGAAGAGAATGATGTAATTTGGGAAATAGGACGAATGGCAGTGGGAGAAAGCAGAAAATTAGTAATATTACCAACTATTTCTATTACGGGTGTAGAAAAAATACCTGCAGGTATATCAGTAGTTACGTACAATGCTGAATCTACTGTTTCAAGGATTGGTTTTGAAAATGTTTCTAGTTCAGGGCGGCAATTTTCTTATGTTAATGCCAAAGAAGACGACAGGCCGGGAGTTTGGCATTGTAAATGTGTTTTTGAAAATAAATCTTCTTTTGTTGTTTCACTTTCCGGTGCAACTGTTAGATTAGCTGGACGTGAGTCTCCAATATTAGATGTCTCTGATTTAAGGCAAGATATACCTCCTGAAGGTAGTTGGGAATCGATGGAAAAAAGAGTTGAATCAGAAGATCAACCAAGTTTTACTCAAGAAGTCAGATATTCAATACTTCCACGTGTATCAGTAAAATCTTCCGGCTCTATACAAGTTTCAGAACAGCGTTTATCAGTACTCGATGCGTTGATACTAAAAAGATTCGATATTTCAAGAATTAAGTCTTATATTCCCTCGGATTTAGAAGTTACAACTACAATTGAGAATACAGGTTCTGCAACGATAAATGTGATGAGAATTATTGATGATATTCCAGGTATATTTATGCCTCCAGAATTAGAAAATGTGATTATTGAGATAGAAGGTGCTGACTTAAGTGAAGAGCAGTATCGTATCGAAGTCATAAATGGTAACCAAATAGAAGAGAAACTAATTTCTCCTGACAACCCAGGTCATGCTCTAAGAATAACTGTCGGGACCTCATCTCGATTAGGTCTCAAACCAGGGAAAACAATGGTTATTCGTTATCCGCTGCATGCCCCCGACCCCTCTCCTAAGAATCAACTCTTAGTTGCACCAATTCGTTCTGATTTTAGTATGGAACGTTTTGGGCCTGTTGCAACTAGGACAGTAGAGCGACCTCCTGTAGTTCGAGTTGTTCATAAAAGAAGGCAGATCAGTACAGGGAAAGAAGTATTTCCTGGTGGCGGTGCGGGTAGGTATGAAATTTTACTAATGTTCCATAATACCTCAGATAGTGCTTTAGATGATTTAGCATTACATGACATAGTCCCTGGGACATTTTCAATAGAAAGTTCGTCTGTTAAATCATCTCTGAATGGTGAAAAAGAATCTTCATTCACTAAAGAATCAGCCAGAGATGGGAATAAAGTAACTTGGTCTGTTGGTCGAATAGAAATGAATGAGAGGATAGAAGTAGTATACGAAATCCAAGGTGATACAGAAGCGGAATACAAAGTTTCAGATGCACAAGATTTCCATGGGGCTACATTTGGTAAGGAAGTAGACGAGGTGCCTAATGTTCCTGAATGGGCAGAATCAGCTATAGACACTCCTTTGATTACTTTACCATTATCAAAACCAATTAATAATACCGAAGTTTTGGTCCAATCTTCTAATGATAATGAAGAACTTGATGATGTTTTAGAAGATTCCGAATCGAATTTTGAACAAGAAAATGTAGATCTTATTGACTCAAATAATGACGCTGAGAAACATTCAGAAAATAGTTGTCCAATCTGTATGTCTGATTCCGAAATAGGTGAATCTGTGTGTGTAGTTTGTGGTTATTCATTCAAGTAATTTTTTGATATACTTGAAGTAGGCCAACCGAAGTATTCATTCAATGTGTATGGAGCCATAGTGCTATGGTCGATGCAGGTGCCGGAGGAGATACCCAGCCAGCAGGGCTAGGTTCAGCAATGTTACCAATGCTTTTTTTAATGCTAATGATGATGTCTTTGATGATGTTTCCTGGAATTAGAAACTCACTATCAGATGGTGCAGGTACCGTCATAGAACCATTGCTCTTTGGAACATTCGGCCTCGAAGAATTTTTCGTGCCAACAGTTTTTATTCTTGGTTCAAGCATAATGATTGTTAATACTATAATCCGTTCTTTCTTCATGGATCCTCTGAAACAGGCGCACCACAGCCATAGAAGTAAACAAATTAGTCAGCAAATGCGTGAGGCAAGAATGTCTCGAGACACAGCTCAAATAGATAAAATGCAGAAATTACAAATGGAAATGATGCCCGAACAAATGGCGATGCAAGGTGCCATGATGAAACCAATGATGTTTACTATGATCTTTATTATTGGGATATTTAGTTGGATGGCAGATACTGTTCTTGACTTCAGAGTTGATTACGTTAGTTTACCTTGGCAACCTATGTGGGGCTTTGAAAACAAAGTCATGTGGGTTTTCCCTGCTTGGATTGCAACATATATTACGATGAGTGCCCCTCTTGGAAGAATTGTAGACAGGCATCTTAAACTATTGAGGTATAAAACTCATCCAGTAGTGCTTTCCGGAGAATTAATTCCCGAGCCATTACTATATCTTCTTGAAGATGATAAATCCAAGTCAAGTTCTAATAACCGTACTCGCCGTAGTCAAAGGAAGAGAGCAGGACCAAGAAAAACAGGTATCCAATCTCCTGAATTATCAAGGAGGGGCAGCGGTAATCTACATGTGGCCCCACCTCAAAAAGGTACGAAATGTCCTTCTTGTAATTCTGATTTAGTAAATAGAAATACAAGAGGACTATTGCGCTGTGATATTTGTAGAACAGAATGGAGATGATTCTTTGGTCAAAGTCACAGTTAGTGGACCACCGGGGAGTGGAACTTCTACATTAGTAAAGAGAATTGCTAATAATCAATCTTGGAATTCACTCAATGGTGGCGATATATTTCGTTCAGAAGCAGCCATTAGAGGGCTAACTGTAGGGGAATTTAGCGATCTTTGCAAAAAAGATCTAGATGTGGACCGTTCTTTAGACGCGATTCTTAAAAAAGAGATTAAGAATCCTCAAGGTTCGGATATCATCGAAAGTCGCTTGTCAGGTTGGTGGGCCCATTTAATGGATATTGAGTGCCTTCGAATATGGGTAAATGTTAGTCCAGAAGAATGCGCTAGAAGAATCCAGAAGAGAGAGGGTGGTGATTTCCTGACTCAACTTAAGTTATCCCAGCAAAGACAGATGGACGATAAAGAAAGGTATCGAATTCTTTACGATATAGATTTAGATGACATGAGTCCTTATAGCCTCATCATAGATGCTGATAACATAGATGCAGATGAAGTGTATTCTCTTGTAGATGCACGTTTAAGAGGAGATTAGTATGAACAGAGTAATTTTTGATGATAATGCGACGACTAATCCTAAGTTTGGTAGCATTCCATTGGACAGGTCTCTAGACGAACTTTTAGGTTCAGGAATTTTACTAGTTAAGAAACCTAGAGGGCCGACTAGTCATCAATTGACTGCTTGGATAAGAAATGTCTTGGGTATAAAGAAAATAGGTCATGGCGGAACTCTAGATCCTATGGCTACAGGATTACTGACAATATTGTGTGGTCGAGCTACAAGACTTACTGACATAATACTCAAGGGAGATAAACGCTACATCTCTGTGATTCGTTTTGGCAGAAACATTGACTCTTTAGAATTAGAATCACTTTTAGCGAGTCTTGTTGGCGAAATATATAATGTTCCTCCTAAAGAATCTGCAGTTAAAGTTCAGGTTCGTACAAGAACTATAAGTTCTCTACGTCTTCTTGATTTTGATTCAGAATCTCGAATCGCAGCAATAGAGATATCTTGTGTTGCCGGAACCTATATTCGGACATTAACTAGAGACATCGGGTTGTTGTTGAATACATCCTGTGAGATGTTAGAACTACATCGAGATAAAACTAGTATATTCGATGAAAGTATGGCTTGTAATATGCATCAGTTGGTTGATGCAATCTTTCTCTGGAAAGAACATAATGATGAAAGAAGTTTGAGAAAATTACTAACACCAGTGGAATCAATATTAACTAAAATACCTAGTATTACCATCAAAGATGGTGCTGTTGCTGCCATGACTCATGGAGCTCCGTTAGCCCGACCTGGCGTAGTAAACGCTTCTTCTAAAATTACTTCAGGTTCGCTAGTTGTAATCAATAGTATGAAAGGAGAGGCAGTTGCAGTAGCCGAAATAAATATCGATATAGATGATGTTTCTGATATGAAGAAAGGACAAGTAGCAGTTGCTAAAAGTGTACTAATGCCCACGGGAATTTATCCACAAAATTGGTCAAAACAGAGCTAACTAAACCATTTCATGTTCTTCATAAACCCATTCTTCTGTTTCTAAACGAATTTTTAGTTTCATCATAATCTAACACACACCACCGGTTCAGTTCCATCAAGAAACTGCGCGCGGTATTCTTCTTTCGAGATTATTTGTGGTATAACTATTACCTGAGTTTTTTACATTATCAGCCGAATGCATCCTTATTTTGGCTTTACTTTCTTTTATTGTATGGTTTTTTTATCTTACTCGGACTTAATTGTAATACAGCTATCGAAACTAGTATCACTACTATGGATAGAATAATTACTATGGGTTCTTTATCTAAGTTTAATGAATCATCTGATGAATCTATATCCGGTAGTGAAATAAATATCATCATCTCCTTCAGATTATTATCTTCATTAGATTCTTCAATGGAAAGAGTGCTATCGACGACAATTCTAATTACATTGTCTTGATCATTTCCAGATAAGGCAGTGTCACAAATTGCGCTGACGAGAGCACCGGGCTGTAATGTGTCAATTTTCTTAGTATCGACTAGTACTTCGTTAACATAGCATCTTACATCAATTTCATTAGCACTACCTCTTCCTTCATTTCTAATATAGGCATAAATTTCAACAATATCTCCATCTCTTGCATCGGAAATATCTGCTCCATTTCTCTTAATGGTTACTGATTCTATCAATAGATCAGGTTTTGCTGAAACATCAACCATAATACTCTCAGTAATTTCATTCATAGTGTCGTTTACTACAATACTAATCGTGTGTAAACCAGAATCTATAGGCTTTAAAACTAAATTATTTTGTTCATCTAATGTTGCCCATGATTTACTTGTAGTAATTACAAAGTTATCTGAATCTGGGTCATAAATATCAATAGGGATTATTAGTGTGTCTCCTAAATCAATGTAGACAATAATTGGAAGCCCTTCTATAACTGGCATATCTGAAACGGAACTTACAGTCACGGTAAATATTCCAGTCCATACGTTATCTTGACTTCCACTATTATCATAAACATTGACCGTAATTCTACTTTCTCCTGACGCATCAGGAATAGTTTGTAATTCGATAAAATTCAGATTCTGTTCTAGGCTATACATTGAACTTACCGAGACTATTGATTCATCCGAACTTGTCGCTATTACGGTTAAGTCACGTCTTTCAGTCATATCGTCTTGACAAGGTAGGGACATAAGAAATCCTCCTTCATCTTCAGTCATCTGTAGGTTAGCGATATTTTGACAACTTGGTGAGTAATCATATTCTAATTCAAAACCTCCACTTATTGACATTGAATCAATATGGGTTATCGTAGTTTCTGTATTCCCATCTGATGACCATTGAAACCTCGATGCGATACCGATTACAGTTTCACTATTGTCTAATGGAAATGCGTGCCCAATTGGTACACTAAATGAGAAATAACCAATGTCTATTGGGATAGTTTCTACTAGATATTCTCCGACCGCGAACTTCAACACACTTGCACTAGAAAGTCCGTTAACTGATCCAGTAATCCTCCCATTCACAGTTAGTTCTGGGTTATTTACATCAACTCTTGCATATTCAATACATCCATCTTGTATATCTATCCTGATATGTTGCTTTTCCGTGGGGTTGTCCAACAAATCTCCTGACTGTTTTGGCGAATAATCACCATCTATATTGTCTGGTAGCACACCTATAGTATAATTACCAGTTGCATAAATATGAATTCTCCCTAATTCCTGTCCATAAGGTGCCTCTACATCGAAAGTCCAGTAAGAATCATCAGAGCCGTCAGGAGTTAGCCCACAAGAATTAATTGTTAATCCTTGAATTTCACCATCATATGGTGAGATGTCAATAACTGGTGGTTTTTCGATATTCAGTTCATGATTTGCTTTAATATTTTCAAAAGAGTACCATGGCATGTGATACTTAACTCGAACTCCCAAAGCATCTAATCTTACTTCTGAATCATCATTCGTGCCTTGTGATACATAATCGATAGTGAATTGTGAATTGACAATTTTATTCCAGTCCCAATCAAGAATATCATCCATCTCAATAACAAGGGGATTATTCATTCTGAATACTCCTGATGAGGTATGTGCAAATTCTCTGACTAACTTATCCGGTCCATTATTTTCTAGAATTATTCTGACAGTATCTTGATACAATGCATTTGGTATCTCAAAATGCAACAATAGGGAAACATTTTCAATTTCTTTGTCATACAACCCTGTGTAATCGAAACCACCTACTGTTATTTCTGGGCCTTTAGACCAACTATAGTATGAGTCAGGTTCACCTAAACTATAATTTGAACCAGTAGGGCTACTGCTCGCCCAAGATGTATGTGTTCCGAAATTATCTGGCCTCTCGTGAGTGAAAGACAATTCACTATCTGCAACCATGCCAATGGTATAATCTGCAGGATTGTTAGTAAATCCAGAGGTGCTAGTAATTTCCCATTGGTCAGAATTCTCAAAATTCCCTGCAGGTAATAGATCAATAGATTCAGATGCAATTACTGTATCTGCTTGGATGATTGGTATTATTGGAGCAATCATAAAGATTGTAACGAGAAATACTGCGAGACCGCCCACCTTCGTCATTATTTAGTGTACGAACTAGACCACCGCTTGAATGCGTTGGTGTTGTGATTCTCATATGCGCTGATTGGAACGCTTGAAATACATCTCTACTCTCGAGTGATTACCAAGATGGCTGTGATGGTGTAGAGGTTAGCACGGTGGGTTGTGGTCCCGCCGGCCCGGGTTCAATTCCCGGTCACGGCCCCATCTTGGGATATCACACTTCATCATTCGTATTATCTTCTAAATCGCTAGAGGAAATATGGTGCCCCATTTTAATTCCTTTTGTCTTTAGATAATGTATATTTTCAGATCCTACTCCTACAATTAATGGAACTCTTTCAAAGACCTTAATTCCTAAATTTTCTAGTTTCTCAACTTTATCTGGATTATTTGTTAATAGTGAGACATGTTTAATTCCAAGGTTATCAAATATTATTGATGCTATGGAATAATCTCTAGCGTCACCAGGTAAACCAAGCATCAGATTAGCATCTAATGTATCTGCGCCTTTGTCTTGTAGATTATATGCCTGTATTTTTGCATGTAAGCCAATCCCTCTTCCCTCTTGTCTAAGGTACACTAAACAGCCCCAACCTTTCCTTTGTATCTCTTCTAAAGTATATTCTAGCTGTGACCCGCAATCACATCTGGTACTTGCAAAAGAATCACCAGTGATACATTCTGAGTGTACTCTGACTAATACGGGGTCAGGTCCAGACATGTCTCCAAGAGTTAAAGCAACGTGATCTAAACCCGTTGAACTTTCATGAAATATTCTTATCCGGAATTCTCCATACTTTGTAGGTAAACGTGCATCTGCGGGGACGTCTATTTTTTCTTGAATTTCAATCTTATTTCCAGACTCCATAAATATCCTCTCCCTGCTATTTTCTAATTTTATAAATAAATTCTCCTGAATTTTCATCCAGGCTAATCAATTTTACACCTAATCTGTCACATAACGCTGGCATGTCATGTTTAGTTTCAGGGTCATCACATAATACTTGAATAATAACCCCTGAATCTAACGTATCTAATAATTTCCGTGTTTCATGTATGGGGACGGGACAAAAGAAACCTATCAAGTCAAGAATAATTTCTTTATCTTCTGAAATCGATTCAGACATTTCTTCCCCTCAGGATTCAACTATTACTGGCTTAACTTTACGGCCATTATAGTCACGGGCTTTTATCACGTCAATTACATACGCGACTTTTGCAACATGAATCTCAACTTGTGATTGTTCGTCTGATTGAGTTATTTCTCCAACAACTATCTCTGAGATTTTTGCTAATTTTACTATCCAATCTGCCAAAGCTCTTTTCGTTAAATCGTTTTGACCTATGTCAAGATTAATTCTAACCATACCAAATGGATCAGCTACTTCATCCCAATCTTCTCTTTTCCTAACTAGATCTCTGTCTATTCCTTCTGGAAGAGATGGTGCTTCAACAAAAGGTATAGTTAAACCCCAGGTTGAGCAGATTTTCTCTACACTACCCCTGTCTTCCTTTGATACCAGGCTCCAAGCTTCTCCTTTCCGCCCCATCCTTCCAGTTCTACCAATTCGATGAACAAATGATTCCGTATCATCTGGTAAATCATAGTTGACTACAACTGTAATTCCATCTACATCTAGTCCTCTTGCGGCTACATCAGTAGCTACCACAATTTTCTCTTTACCTGATCGAAAGTCGTTCAGGAGTCTTTCTCTCTTGTTTTGTGGCATGTCTCCATGTATTCCTACAGCTTTCATCTGAAATTTCCCTAATCTTTCAACTATCACATCTACCATTCTCTTAGTGTTGCTGAAGATTAACATCTGCCCATCTTCTGTCATATTAGCAATAATACGTCCTAATACCCAGAGTTTGTTAGCTCTACCAATTCTCACGGCATACAGATCAATTTCTGGAATATCTACTTCTAAGTCATCACTCATTACATGTTCTGCGTTAACCATGAACTCCTCAGCAACATTCAGTACTTCTTCAGGGAATGTTGCACTGAAAAGTAGAGTTTGACTACGATTCGGCATTTTTTCAATAACCCATAGGATGTCTGGAAAAAATCCCATATCTAACATTCTATCTGCTTCATCCAAACAAAATATAGAAATATCTTGTAATTTAAGATGGCCTTTCTTACTCATATCAATGACTCTTCCTGGAGTCCCTACGACAATATCGCAGCCATCTGATAGTTTTTTCGCCTGTTTTTCAATATCAGTTCCTCCATAGACTGAAATTATTTGTAAGCCTTTTTTACCTTGCAGTAAATTCATTTCTTCCGTGACTTGTACTGCAAGTTCTCTTGTCGGACAAAGAATGAGGGATTGAGGTATTCCTTTTTTTTCACATTTCTCGAGAATTGGTATCCCGAATGCTGCTGTTTTACCTGACCCAGTTTTTGCTTGCCCTACAATATCTCTTCCTTTTCTCGCGAATGGAATTGCATCTGCTTGAATCTCAGTAGGTGAGGTCCATCCTCGAGATTTAATTGCATCTAAAATTGTTGATTCTAAATTCCATTTTTCAAAGATTGACATTTAATCGCCTCAGAAGGATTCGGATTCGCTGATTTCCTTCTGAAGTTCTCCCATCCAGTACTTTTTACAGTTCTCTTTTGTTAGGTATTGTTCTTTTGAAGAAAAGTTATGGTTGAAGTGGCCCTTATCTGCCGATGCAAATTGATCATTTGTCTTTTTGTGGAATTTTTGTAGAACATGCTGACGCATGTATTGTTGAAATTTTAGAGACTTTTGTCTATTGATTCCATTCGGTGTAACGCCCTCCCATAGGCGCTCAAATTGTTCGAGTTTCTCATCAAACTGTTCACTCATCGTAAGTCCTCTGGTTTTGGCCGACTTGCCTTCTGTTTATCATGTTCACCCTTCGGCTTGTCCGGCTTAATAGGCATTGTAAATTCCTGTATGTCTTCATCATCGACTTTTTCGACTGGCGCTAAAAATCTGTTTTTCTCTGTTTCCGTGCCATCTAACTCTAGATCTATAGATAGAGCAGCAAGGCGTTTTCTGAGTGCAGGGTCTGTTTCTTGACGAAGCAGTTCGGCCGCACTTTCTCTTAAACGATCACCAGTTAATATGATTGAAAGCTGATCAATGCAAGCCTTTCTGAGATTCAAGTCTTTTGACCTTGCTCCTCTTAGTATCATATCAGTAACTCTCGGGCTCTGCATGTCTAACTTTTTCATAGCCCGGATGACTGAATTACGAACTTTTGTATCTTCATCATTTAGTGCATTTTCTACTAGTATTAATGCGATTCTTGGTTCTGAGTTTGCGAGAGTGACTAGGCATTGTGATGCATTCCTTCTAACTTGTGCATCTTCATCTTCTAGAGACCATCCGATTAAATCCCATCCTGTAGAACCCCCCTTAGCTGCAATATTACGTAGGATTTTTGACCCTCTCCTCCTCAAATCAACTTCCTCTTCTCGGATTAATTCATCTAAATGTAAACAACCGCTTTCAGGCCATGCAATGCTGGTTAATCTTAATGCTTCAAAAGCACTTTTTCTATGAATTTTGTCTTTGTGTCTTAACTCTCTTCTTAGAATATCTTCGCACCCGGACGGAAATATAGGGGACATTTTCTGAAGTGTCTGCATGGAAGTTAATCTGACATCCAAATCATTATCTTGTAATCTATCGGATAGATAAATCATCAAATCAGTATGCAACTTTAGTGAGAACCCCGGCATTACTTCCAGCCCTGCGATTCTTATTCCAGGATCATCATCATCTAATGCCTCTAGTAAAGTTTCATGAGCCTTCGGTATCAAATTCTCATAAACCCTACTTAATGCCCTTATTCCGTCAATTCTTCTTACGAAGCCCCCCCCATTAGTAAGTGATAATTGTAATTGTTCAATATCTCCAGATGCTAATTTTAGGATTTCATAAACTGGAATTCTTTGCCATGCACCATCTATTGGTTGAAGCGACCTGATGTCTAGTTCTACTGTTCTCTCTCTACTTTCGATTACTTTACCAGTACGTGGATCTCTTGCAACGTACTCATTTGCCATAAACAATCGTAAGTCCGGATGGGGCACCCATTATTCAAGTGACGGTATTAATGTTTACAAATTATTTAGAAACAATCAAGTCATATCACATAGTCTGGGATTTTGTAAATATGTCTGATGGCTCAATTGATGAAATTTCTCGTTTGCTTTTCGTGAGTTTTTCAGAATCAAACCAAGTTGAAATTTCAGACATGATTCGTTTTTGGTCTCTCGAATTACAATGGATGGGACCCAATGATGCTAAAATAGCAATCGATAAATTATCTGAATCTGGATGGCTGATAAACGACAATAATCTTCTTAAATCTGCTGAAGGTGTCGAAGAAATCCAACCTAAATTAGGTTGGAGGCCGATATTTCGGCTAATTTCAAATCCGCCGATTTTTGTTTCTGATGATAATATTATTTCAAAAACTGAAGAAACAGTAGAATCTCAGATAGTTGTTAATGTCATTCAATCAAATCCTCAATCGACGCAGGTGATTGACAGGCCACCTGACCGATCAGAGGGTAATATCCCCCAATTGATAAAGCTAATTTCTCATCAATCCAGGCTTGAGAATAGGGAAGTAGTTAGGAGGGCACAGAGAAAAAGACGCTCCTTAGGGCCGGTTACTCTCTGGATGGCTTTAGCATTAGTTGCCAGAGAACAAGGATTAGATATGGTTGAGATTGTTTCTGTTATTGAAACAGTTTAATTCTCAAGATTTGATGTTTTAACCTCTGCAGCTAATAACCCCGGTAAAACAAATAATGCCAATATCAGTGAGAAGGTTACTGAAATTGAACTAACAATTCCAAAGTCTTGTATGACTGGAATTGGCGATAATTTCAGTACTAAAAATCCACATATAGTTGTACCTGCTGACATAATCAAAGCGGTGCCTGTTGTCGCATACATATTTCTCATAGAATCCCATATCCCCAATCCTGAATTTCGATTAGCCTCAAAACTTCTCCATACATGTATGGAATAATCGATTCCTAATCCTACTGTCAATGCAGTAATCATAATAGTCAAAACATTCCAATTCAGTCCTAGAATTGCCATAGATCCAACCACCCATGAACCTGCTATTCCGACTGGTAGAATTACAACTAATGATTGCCCCAATCTTCTAGTCAATACAAATAATACAAATATAGATACTAACAAACTTACTCCTGTAGATTCAACCTGTGAGACAACTAATCCTGAAAATATACTATGTATCATCATTACTTCACCGCCGATATGTACTTCTGCATCAATATATCCATCATTTTCGAGTTGTTTTGCTTGTTTCTCAAACTCTTCAGCTAAATTAGAAGTCTGTTCACTTGTCTCTGCTATGACGTCTACTCTAATTTTCAGATATTTCAATGAAGAATTATCTTCGGTCAGTGCAACATGCATTGAAGTTCTTTCTGCCCACGTTTGACCTCGTAGAGGTTCGCCGATTGAATCATTAAGAAGTAATGAATGAATTGCTAATGAAATGTCTCCCTCTTCAAAGCCATCACTAACGTCCAATTCTCCATCAAAAATACCTAGGTGATAAGAATCTCCAAATGTTGAATCCATTTCAACTGCATCTCTCAATATCGGGTACAAACCATCGTATGAGGGTCTTTGTGAGTTCGTATTTATCGGCGTCACTACATCAGGTATAGCTGATATTCTTATGTCTAAGAATTCTAACCCTCTAAGTATATCTCTTTCACCACTTAATGAGTCCTCGCCTTGATTCGGCTCTATTAGTATAGTCACAGATTTCCATGCAGCAGCATCATATGAATCATAAATGTCAGATCTGACTTCCATAATCGGCATATCATCTTCAGACAAGAAGTCTGTTAATTCGAAACTGGTGTCTAACTTTGTCCCTGCTAGGAACACTGAACTAGTGGTTAATAAAACGACTACTAATAGTATACGAGCGGTATTTCTTTGTTGTATTCGAGTTGCTATATTAGCAAATTCTGAAACATTAATAGATCTTCTTTTCTTAATCCCTGTAGTCTTTTCTACTACTACATGTAATGCACCGACTGTAACGGTACTGGCAATAAATGCGCAAACTACCCCTAATGCTAAAGTTATGCCAAAAGTTCGTAGTGGGGGTAGTGGTGATAGTGAACTAGCTAAGAAAGCAGAAACAGTAGTGATTACTGCTAATGTCAACGCCACTCTGATAATTGAGAATGACTTAATCCATGCATGAGCTGCAGAAGAAGTATTTTCTTTTGCTTCTTCATAACCTCTCTGTAGATGTATGGCGTAATCTATCCCTAATCCAAATACGACCGGCGCTACTGCCACTTCGAGTATTGAAAATGGTCTACCTAGGATGGTTATAGTCCCATAAGTCCATATCAGAGCAGCAGAAAGTCCTAGCAATGGTGCAGCAATCATCAAAAATGATCGGAAAACTATTGAGAGAACAAATACTACTACTATAATTGCTAACAACAGTAACCAAATGAAATTATCTAAAGTAGTATCATTTATGTCATTACTAATTAGGTCATCAGAAATCACTCCATAATTTATTACCGAATTTTCATCACTACTGATGTTTTCACTCAGATATTCTCTTATTCCTTTAGACAAATCTTGCCTCTCTTTAGAATCAAGACCTCCATCGACTTCTATTACCCACATTGCGCTTGATGCTATAGGGGTAGATGATCCACCCTGCCCCTCTATCCAATCACAAACTCCAATGTAATCAAAATCTTTGTTGAGTAGAGCGTCTCTAGCAAATGTTGCAGATGCTATTGCTTGGTCATTTCCTATTACATCAGTACACTTCTCATTTTCATTAATTATTGCAGTAAGTAAATCATCCCATTCTTGAAAATTTTGTATGGTTCTACTCTGGTTATCTCTTTCTTTGAGAATATTATCCAGAATATTTGCAACATTTATGTGAGATACGATATTTTCTCCAAATATCAAATTAATATTTTCCAAATCATTAGCCATTTGCTGTAAAGCACCTATCTCAAGGACATTAGCTCCTTCCTCACTAGGATTTACTTGAACATATATTCTATTTGGTGTACTTGTCATAACTAAGTCCATACGTTCTTCCGCTTCTTTTGCATCATTTTCCGGCGCAAATGAAGAAAGATCGGTTGTGAATTCAGGTAGTGGAAGAAGTGCGGAAGCGGTTATTACAGTTAATAATAAACTCACAAAAAGGATTGCTGGTGCCAATCTACTGAAAGTTTCAGCGAGCCTTTCTTCACTTGAATCCGCCCCCACCATTGCTTGCCCGAATCAATGTCGGTGTTAAACTTAGACCGCTACATGGACCAGAAGGGTCCTGCATTCAGAGGCAAGCCCTCAAAAAGGAGTGTCGAGTCGAGCGGTTGTCTTATGCCAATCAAGGTGCTAAAAAACGAAGGAACCGAACTTCGTCTCAGAATTATCGGAGAGAACCATTCAACCCTGCAATTGTTCCGTTCAAGATTGAACGAGAGTAAGGATGTAGAATACTCAAATTATTTCCAAAAGCATCCAGATTTGGATGAACCTGAACTGTACGTTCGTTGTGTTAAAGGTAAAAAAGCAGAGAAAGTATTCCGTGACCTTTGTGCAGGAATTAACAAAGAATACTCCAACCTCAAACTCTAAGCGTTGTTGTAATATGGATAATCAGTCCATTGAAGAATATCTTGGCTTTGGTTCAGGTGCTGTTGAAGGCCATGGTATTGGCGGAATTTTGAAAGTACGTGTAGAAGACTTTAGGGTAGAAGAAGTATCATCAATCCCTGCACTAGATCCTAAAGGAAGATTTACTGTAGTCAGAGCAACATTAGTCAATTGGGAAACAAATAGATATCTTAAGAGGCTGGCCAGAGCGTGTGGGATAAATCGGAATCGTATATTTTCTTCTGGATTGAAAGATAAACGTGCAATTACTACTCAGTTACTAGTGATAGATGCTCCTCAGAAAAGAGTAGAGGAAGTAAGTATCCCAGATACGACATTAGAAATTTTAGGTAGAACTCACCAAAAGATCGGAATGTCTGATCACGACGGGAATCGTTTCGCAATAACTGTAAGGGGGTGTTGTGATTCAGATGGTACACCTCTGGAAGGAAAAGAGGCTATGCGGAGAGTATTAGATTTAGTATCTAAAATGTCAGATAAATTAGGTGAAAATATATTTCCTAATTGGATAGGACCTCAGCGTTTCGGTTCTACTAGGCCTGTGACACCGGAGGTAGGACGCGCAGTTGTATCCGACGATTTCGAAGAAGCAGTAAATTTGTATCTTGGAATGGAGGGTCTAAATGATGGTGAGGAAACCGATAAAGTCAGAACTATGTGGCGCGAAACAAAAGATCCTGAAAAGTGTCTTGAAATCATTCCAAAGCATCTAGGTTACGAAAGAAGTATGTTAGAAAGCTTGCAAAATCAACCAGATAATTGGGTTAAGGCATACAAAACGATGCCGGCATCATTACAATTGTTAACTGTACATTCTTTACAATCTTTAGCATTTAATCATGCTCTTGCTGGCCGACTTAAATCAGATATTAGTTTAGTCGAACCTGTTATTGGTGATTTAGTCGCACCTATTTTAGCTAGTGGTAGAATTGATGTCGGCAAATTATCTGAAGTTAGTGAAACAAATTTAGAAAGATGTAGGAGGAACTGCCATCTAGGCCGATTAGCTGTAACTGGGATTCTGCCAGGTAATGATGTAATAATGGCTAGTGGTAAGCCAGGAGATGTTGAGAAGAAGGCTTTAGTAGATACGAATTTAGATTCAATAAAATGGAGAGTTTCAGCAATACCTCGTTTAACAACTAGTGGCACACGTAGGCCATTATCTGTGATGTTTCGTGATTTTTCTATAGAAGAAGTACCTGAAATTCCAGAATCCTCTGTATCAAAACGCTGGGAGGCTGGGCCTAAAAATAATGATTTATGGGATTATGAGGGTGCTAATCTTAGAGTCAAATTCATACTACCTCCTGGGACGTATGCGACAGTTCTAATGCGTGAATTAATGCGTTCACCTTTAGACCATTATTGACTAAGGCTTAAGCAACTTTTGAAATGAACTAAAGTCGTCCCATTTCTAATGCTTCTATTTGTCCAACTAGTGGATTTACTGATCTAACTCTTTGTTCAAATTCATCTACAATGCCTTCTCCTTCACCAAGAACTACTTGAACTTCGATGAACATCATACCAAAGGCTAGAGGTTTGATTTCTACTGCTTGAACTTCCTCAAAAGAATCAATCATATCAGCCATCGACTGATAATCAGGAGATCCATCTTCAGGATTATTGATAGTTACTTTATATTTTACAACGACGTGACCCATAATTAACACCAGTTTCAAGGTCCTTGGAATCCACAATTAGGGCAAATGTAAGGAACAGCCTGTGTACGACATTGAGCGCTTCTACCGATTGACTCTCCACAATCAGGGCATGGGAATGCAGTGCTTTTATTGTCCACTAGAGGTACTCCTGATGAAGTACATACTTCTGCTCTACTTGCCATATTATTTCCTCGGATGAAGCCGGCGAGCCACCACCCCTTTTTAGGCTTGATTGAAGAGACCGAATAGAAAATACTACTCAGTATGCTGTTTTAGGTCTCAGACAGGTCATTTTGTAAGTAATTCCTTGTTGCAGAGTTCAGTGGTATAATGGGAGAAGAAGAATTGACCTTGGAGGGTGAGCAGACCGACTTGAAAAAATATGTAGAAGATGCGGGTGGTATTCACGGTTTAAGGGAAGTCCACAAAGTTAGAGGTTGGAATAATATCCAATATGGCGCGGGGCTTTCTGCAAAGAATACTCCTTCTACTAAACTTTCAATGAATAAGGCATTTATTCCCCCAGGTGGAATTGCAAAAGCTCATATTCATGTTGATTTTGATGTTATGGTATTCTTACTCAAGGGGAGTGTTAGGCACGAATTCGGCCCTGGTTGTCGTAATTCTGTTACTCATAGTGCAGGTGACATGTTCTATATTGAACCGGGACTTCCCCATGAGGTATTCAATTGTTCAGAAACTGATTGGGTAGAAGCTATTGTTTCTAGGTCAGATGCTTCAGAGTGGCAGAACATAGTGCCTTACGACAGAGAATCTGAATAATTGTTGATTTATAATTTAGGGGAAGGCTGAGGATTTAACTCCCCAGCCATTCCTTTACGTATTTCTGGCACTTTAATTTTAATAAATTTAAGCCATCATTTCGGTTGCTTTCTTAGCACCCATCCATGCAACAACACCGAAACCGATCTTGTTAATCATGTCTGCAATGTTGTAAAGAACAGCCATCTGTTCTTGGCTAACATTATCCATCATTCCGACCTCTGGGCTGAAAAGGTAACCAATTGGATAGATGATCCATCCAACAACGATGAACCATCTTAGAGCATTTGTAGACCACATTAGCTCAGGAGCAATTTTACTATTATCTACTCCTTTACCAGTTGTCCAAGGTGTACCCGTTGCTACAATAATCATAGCCCAACCTGCGCCACCTAAGATAAGCGCGATTATTCCATTCATCAAGCCAGCTTCTCCAGCATATCCAAATCCTATCATGACGATTGCACCTAGGAAACAAATTCCAGTAAAACCTAGTCCTGCAACCTTAGAATCTGTGATAGCATCTTTTCCTACAAGGCTTGGAAACTTGAGTGCCATAAGTGGAACTGTAATTATCCAATCCATGTATCTGTATTGTATACTTACTACGTCGTGTTCGATGTAAACTCCCCTCATGTAATAATAGTGCATTGCTGCAATACCTACAATTAATGCAGAAATAGTCATAGTAGTCCTAAATTGAGGTGCTACATTGTTCCTTTCTACTAGGAAGAATACAAAGGCTGCACCCATTGCAATATAGCCAACGAAGAAAGTGAAGAAAGTCAACATCTCTAGGTTATTATAACCCTCTGCTGCAGGATTTACAGTCCCTGCACTGACTGTTTGCACTAGCATTAGTGCAAGCATAGTGGCTCCAACTACTATGGCATTCGTTCTTCGGCTTATATTAGATAATCGTCTTACATTCATTGATTAAATTCTCCTAGTCACTACCAATAAGTGAGAGGTGTATAATATGTTGTTATTTAGATATATAATTTGTGCCGGATTGAGGCGCAATGAATTATTCTGATTTTGTATATTTCCTAAAGCCAATTTTTGAGACTATTTGATTCTCATCCTCTTCTTCTATGACTATATCTAAGTCCTTTAGATGATCTTTTAGTTGCTCATATGCAGTCCTTCCCTTTGCTTCTTTTCTTACCTTTGGCAACTTATTTCTGCATACTAAATATGTTTCTGATGATGAACTTCTAGATGCTGTCGGTGCATATCTTTGTACACTAGAAAACCTCATTTTCGCCGCATTTATTAATCCTTCAATTCCTACTCCTTGGAATATTTTTGTTACAAAAGAACCTCCTGGAGTTAGTATTGGCATCGCCGCATCTAAGACCATTGTAGAGAGTTCAAGCGATATTGCCTGATCTGTGTCATATCTCCCAGTTAGTCTTGGAGAAATGTCGCTAATCACACAGTTGAGGAAATGTCCTTCTAATTCTTTATCAATTTGTTCTATTGTTTTAGGATTTGTTATGTCACCTATTAAGATTGTAGAACCTTCAACGGGGGACGTTGAAAGTAAATCTACTCCTATCACATAGCCATCATCGCCTACTTCTTCTACCGCAACTTGTGTCCACCCACCTGGATGGCAACCAATATCGAGAACATAATCTCCTTTTCTTATGACTTCAAACTTCTCTTGAATTTGCTTTAATTTGTAAGCTGAACGAGCTCTATAGCCCTTTGATTTAGCCTGTCTTCGCCAAGGGTCGCGGCGGTTTTCTTGATACCAGCGCTTACTCATCTGTGAGTATCGTCTAGCCTCTTAGTTATGAAGTGGGACCGTTTAGGATAGTTCAGATGAGAGAAAAATCAACGTTCTACATTTCATTTTTTCTATTTTTTATGATTCTTAGTTCCCCAATTTCAATCGCTGAAGATGAAACCAATGATTGGTACGTAGAAGGCGGGAATTCGGTATTAATGGAACACTATACTGCAACATGGTGCGACGTATGTGCAAAAATTGATCCATGGATTAGTAATTTTGTAGATGATCGTGGCTCGCGTTTGATTAGGATTGCTTTACATGATCCAGTGAATGACCCTCTAGGCGATTCTATTACATCGGAGAGACTTTCTAATTTCCCGGATGGTCAAGACTTAGCTCCATCTTTCTGGTTTGATAGTGATAACCAGATAAAAGGTCTAGTTGCACCAGTAGATTTAGACAGAGCTCTTTTGAATTCAGAGAGTAATCGCGATTCAGACACTTCGATTTCTATTCTAGTGTCTAAAGATGAAATAAATAACTCACTCAAATTAGTAGTAGATTTCTTTTCGGAAGATAATATCAGTGATTCACAAGCAAGTATTTTTCTGTTAGAAGATACAAGTATTGACAAGTCATTAGCCACTAATGGTATTACTTGGCATGAGGATGTAACCAAAGGTTATGTAAATATAGATATTCTAGAGAATCACTCTAATGGCGACATATTAACCGATTCTAATTTTAATTCAGGTTTTTCTAATATTTCTATAGTCAGAACATCTGATGGATATACAGTTAATTTAGATTATATTTTATCTGATGAAGATATTAATGATATTTCTATCGCTGCAGCGCATGAGTATACTGATGATGGTCAAAGATCTACATTAGGTGCTGCATCTCTTCTATTGGGGCAGCCATCAAATAATGATGGGATTAGTATCTTCATACCTTTTATCACTATTACAATTGTTTCTGCTCTGATTTTATTTAAAGACCGATTTCTTTGATTAATTCTTTTACTGTATGCCTTATCGCATCTTCTGACTGCATTTTCGGTTTGAAATTGGTTGAGAATAAATATTCTACATCTAGAGAAGTTTTTGGAACATCTCCTGCCCAACCTCTATCTCCACCTGTATATTCGATAGATACATTTTCTAATCCACTTTCTTCTACAACAATTTCTGCAATTCTTCTAACTGAGCATGTATCTCCAGTGCCTAAATTGTAAAGCCTGACTTTTCCCTCAGCATTATCGATTAAGTGTACCATGGCTCTTACACAATCTTCTGCCGACATATACGATTTTTCCTGTAAACCATTGCCTAAAACTTCTAATCTATTTGGGTCCTTTTTGAGTTTATGGATGAAATCAAAAATCACGCCATGCGTGCCTCTAGGTCCTACAATATTTGCAAAACGATTTATCCACGCCTCACCACCAAAAGTCCCACACCATGAGCTAATTAACGCCTCTGAAGCTAACTTAGATGCGCCATATAATGAAATTGGCAAAACTGGACCATAAGTTTCTGGTGTTGGCATGACACTAGCTTCGCCGTATATGGCACTTGATGATGCGAATGAGATTCTTTTCACGCCATTATGGCGCATTGCTTCCAAGACATTATATGTTGCAATAGTTCCTTGTTGTAGGTCAGTATCTGTTATCTCAGTCCCTAATCTAATATCTGGATTTGCAGCCAAGTGATGTACTGTTTCTATNNCCATTCATAGCACTTTTTACAGCATCTAAATCAAGTAAATCTGCTATTATAATTTCTACATTATTTGTCTCTGAATGATGTTCTAGAAATTCTTTTCTTCCACTACTAAAATTATCTAATACTCGAACTTTCAGACCTTTTGAAACTAAAGAATCTACTAAATGCGACCCAATGAAACCCGCTCCTCCTGTAACTAATTCCATTCATATCACTCCTGATCTATCCATTTTCCTGTATCTTTATTCTTTTTCAGATAATATATGGCTATCACGTATCCGATTAGCGATATATGTGCTACTGTACAGAATGGACAAATGTGAGGCGCCCCTTCAACTTGAGTCAATTCAATACCGACTAACAGCATTACAAAAGGCAAACCTGCTAGTGATGCAAACCACGAATAATTCAGGTAATTTTCTGCCCACTTGGCGTGTCTATCTAGGTACAATGATAGGCTTAAGAAAATTAATAATGAGAAGGAAGCGATGCCAAATATGCCCCATGGTATTCCAAATAAATTATTCCAATTCGGATCTCCAATTACTGAACCACACTGTACTATTCCTTCTGATGAGCAAAATGAAGTAGTTCCTTGAACAACCATTTTATTATGGATGATATATGTATAAGTTGAGGAAATTATTCCAACACCAGCAAATCCTAATGATGAAATTAGAAGTTTAGTGGTATTGAGAGGTCCTGTGAACATGAAATAAGTACTCATCAAAAGCCCTCCGATAAAGGCTAACAATATAGGGTCAGTTAATGCTTCATTCATTGAGAACCACCAACTACTCTCTGCATAGCATCTTCAATGGATTCTCCATTATTTTCATATTGATTCCAAGCAACATAACCATCTGGTTTTAGGATTGCTAGGAAAGGAGTACCGCTAATTTCCCAATCTTTCATCATTCCACTTGTAGCCTCAACATAATCCCATTCATGAACAGTTCCGGGCCGATCAATACAATTATTTCTTCCTGAATTACAACCGTCTCCATCATTCTCTCCCGTTCCATAATTAGTTTTATCACGGAAAGCTTCTATTTCCATGCGATTACTATCGTGGCCACTAATAGAAAGTTCTACTGCTACTGTAATGAATTCTACATCACTAGACCATTGTGCATAGAGGTTACTCATTGTTTCTCCCTCATTCCAACAGTAAGGACAATCTGTATCGATGAATTGAATTAATATCCATTCGCCTTGTTCTCCTTCATCCCATTCATAATCAAAAGTATCTGATAACCTGAAATTCTCCCAACTTGCTCCACTATAAGCATCCGAACTAAAATCAGGAGCAAGCTCACCTTCACTTGGACCTATAGTCGCAGGTGGTGCAATGATTACAACTAGTATCATTATTGCTGTAAGGATAGATCCTATCGCAAATCCAGCAATCATTCTGACATCATCGTCTCTTCCTTTAGGTGCCAAGGATTTCCTGCGTCTCGCCATATTATCAATCCTCCGAGGCACTCATTTAATTTCAGCAATTCGTACACTTGTTCTGGTCATGTAGATTAATATTTTTCAATTTGATGTATTTTTCTCATAATTTAGAAAATTTCAAATTATGCTTAATTGAGAGTCTTTGCATAATGGATATGCGATTATTTCATTTGGTCATACTTAGGGCACTAGTTCGTGAACGATGTACCTGACGACCCGGCCGGGTCGCTTAACTCAAGTATTGGTGCAGATGATGAGGTTGTGTTTTGGGAACGTTTCTTTGCAGGTTTAGCACCCCTAAGAGATGCTTCATTCAACCTTAGGGATTCAGTAATGTCTGGTCCTATGGGACAAGTATATGATAAAGGGTCTGAAGTTACTGATAAGACTTTGAATTTCTTCTCTGGTGCCGCAGTACGTTTAGCAGAACTAACTTATTCTGCTGTTTTGAGGAGTCCTGGATTCATAATTGCCTTACTTCTTTTGTCTACAGCATTGATTGGTAAAGATGCTATGGATTTCGAACAACAGATAAATGGCGATGTAGAAATATATCTTCCAGATGGTGCAGATTCTACTGAACTACTTTTGGACGTTAGAGAAGCCCCTTGGGCTACCGATATTTTCATACTTTACATCCAAACGAATAATGCAGCAACTGGGAATAATGAACATGGTAATGAAAATATCACGGATGCAGCAGTTCTTCAACAATTATCTTGGTTAGAAGGTGACGATAAAAATAGTGGGAAGGGGGGTTACCAGTCTGGACTAGATCCATATAAAGACGATAGAGGGGAAATTGATGGCGTAATATGGATTCTTTCACCCTCTCAAATCATTAAAGAGGCAAATTCTTCAAGTTATCGGTTTAATTGTGCAGTAGAAAAATATGGTCTACCTACAGGACAAAATGACGAATGTGCAGCATCTAGTACGAATCCGAATGAAGGATATTCTATACCCGATGAACAAGAAAGAATTGACAATTTAGTGGATCAAACTGGTTCATTATTAGAATCATTTGTTAGAGACACAAATAATGACGGCATTTGGGATACTGGCGTAATAGTAATGGGGATATTATTCGAAATGGAGAATACCGATATCCCCCCTAGAACAGACGCAAAAAATGGTCTTATCAAAGATCATAAGGCCTTTATCGAATATGCAAATACACTAATTTATGAAAAATCAGAGTCTAATTGTGAACTTTGTGCCCGCACCTATGAGAATCCAACAACCACAATGGATAGAGATAGGCTAGACGATATTCCCGATAGAAAAGCCGTAACTATCACAGGTTTGACGCCAGTTCTTCATGATGTTTCAGATTCTATTTATGATGAATTAGTAGATACTATGTTACCAATAAGTGGGATTCTTGTCTGCCTTACAATGTTATTTCTTCACAGAAATCCAAAGGTGATAATTGTGGGCGGTTTACCTATTGCGATGAGTTTAGCTGTAACATTTGGTATAATTATGATTAGAGATATCATGTTAACCCCTATGATAATATCAGCAGGTCCCATACTTGTTGGATTAGGTGTCGATTATTCATTACACTTAACTAATCGAATAGAAGAAAATCGTGTAGAAATAATTGAAGAACGTTTGGAAAAAGCGTGGGCTGCTAATCGAGATAGTTTACAAATTGAAGATATTGACCCTTGGGACCCAATGATTAGTCTTACTGCCACAGTTAAGGCTGCTTTGACTACAGGTAATGCAATTTTCCTTTCAGCATTGACTACAATTATTGGTTTTAGTGTCTTGACTTGGACATATTTAGTCCCTATACAACCTATGCGGACAGTTGGAACAACTCTTCTTCTTGGAATATTTGTTACTTTTTTCTTTTCAATGATTATGGTTCCTGCTTTAGTTGAATTATTAAGGTACAGAAAAGGACCTAGTAAGATGTTCGATGCTCTCTGGAATAAGATTGGTCTGATTCCAGTCCGTTCTACTCTTTTGGTCCTAATAGTTGCAATCGGCTTCACTATTGCGGGAGTTTCAATATTTGCGCAAACAATGGGGCAACAAATCAGTGCAGGCCCCGATGAAGTACCTCCAAATCTTGAATCTTACGAGACTTTAAGAGAATATAGCGCGGTCTTTGAAGGGGGTCAAGTAAATATGTTCATTGTGAATGCAGAAGAAAGAGGTTCAGTAAATGGGACTGCTGCTATAAGGGACATACCAATATTGGACTCTATCGAAAAATTACAAGTTCTTGTAGATAATGTGCCTGAAACAGATACAATCAGTTTAGTAAATATTCTCAAAGCCATACACGTAGATGTTAATTTATCTGGTTTAGAAATTTATGATGAGAGCCTTTGGGATATTTTACATGATGAATGTTGGGATAAATCAAATCCTGTAGAAAATCCTCTTAGCCCTCAATGTTGGGCATATTCAGTTTCTAGCAGAGAAGATATGGTGAATATTGCATTTGATACACTTTCTCCAGAAATCCGTTCTATGCTAATGAATGCAGATGAGGGTAATGGAGAGACTAAAACTTTAGTTTATGCGAATCAACCTTACATTAATCTTGCAGATGCAACTCTTCTTCGTAATTCAATTGACGATATACTTCAAGGAGAAGATGAATGCATAACAGTCCTCAAGTGTACAGCAATTGATGTAGATAATACTTACAATTCTCTTCTAACAGGGGGTTTACCTGTTTCCATAGATATCAATGCTGGGATACACAAAGCTCAGAGTTCGACTACTATTTGGACTATGTTCATTTTATTGATCACGATGGCTTTCTTATTCCGTTCCCCAAAGTTAGCTATTTTTACAATGTCTGCAGTAGCAGTAGTAGTGCTATGGCAACCTCTGCTAATGAGATTTGGTAATGTTGGCGTTAACGTATTTACTGCAATGATTGGAACAATAGTTTTCGGTATTGGCGTTGATGACTCTATTCATATTGTTGATCGAATAAAAGACGAAGGACAGACACCTGCAGGTATCGTTAAATCTGTAGCCAAAACAGGACAAACAATATTCGAAACAACTGCAACTACATGTGCTGGTCTCTCAGCTGGGTTATTCGTTTCTATTCCTGGTCTACAGAACTTCTTCGTCCTAATGATGGTATTACTAATACTTGCTTTATTGGCAAGTTCTATTCTTTTGCCTTCGATAATAGTATTCCAAAAAGAGTTTACTTCACGTATAATGGGCAATGGACCTTGGCTTGATTTTGAGGACAGTGGGTCTTTGGAATCTACATCGGTACTAGATGCAGTTATCTTCAGCGAAGATTAATTATTTGATAGTATCCACTATTATGGTTTTGTGAGGGTGCAGGGAGTAAGCCCCTTTCTGTTCACTTTTCAGCTGGTCACATTCAACTTAGCATCCTACCTGTCCCTGTTGATGCCATACAGGACTGCTTGGACTTGCTCCAGCGGGGTTGTTCGTTCCATCTACAATCAGGCAATCTCTTCCTTGCGGATTCATCGTACACGCCTGATGTAGTTCGTTTCTATTACAGAGCCGACCTTCCCAGATCTCCGACGTTAATCGGACCGCTTGCATCTTGGAGAGGGGACTTTCCTCAGTGTCGTACACTGTCAGTGACCCTCCTGCTCCCTCATTACTCCCAAACGCTTTCTTCGAATGAACCCCTCGGTTCTTCAATTTCATCTAATTCGGACATTTTCTATTGGAAAACATCATTGCGTGACTCCTTTTCGAAAACGTCATGGATAGTGTCGAGAGACTCAAGTGTGAGGCAGGTATTGCCGCTTGTGATTTCATTAAGGATGGTATGAAATTAGGCCTTGGTACCGGTTCAACAGTTCGTTACACAGTCATTGAGATTGGAAGAAGAATCTCTGAAGAAGGACTTAATGTTGTAGGCGTACCTACAAGTGAAGCCACTAGGGAATTGGCAGAAGAAGTAGGCATCCCTATGATTACATTAGCTGATTCAGGAGGCCTAGATTTAGTAATTGACGGTGCTGACGAATTCAATAGTGAATTTTCCTTGATTAAAGGTGGTGGTGGTGCACTAACTAGAGAAAAAATAGTTGCACAATCTTCTGAATCAATGATTGTAGTAGCTGACGACAGAAAGCAGGTTGAAATTCTTGGAGAATTTGATTTGCCAGTAGAAGTATTACCATTTGAATGGAAACGTACTAGGGACCGTATATCTTTACTATGCCCTGGTTCTGTATCTTTAAGAGGTGATTCTGAACCTTTCGTTACAGATAACGGATGCTATATTCTCGATTGCAATTTTGGTCCCTCGATATCTGATCCGATATCTCTAGAACAGGACTTGTTAAGTATTGCAGGAGTGGTAGAAGTAGGACTTTTTGTCGGCATTTGTGACGCAGTAGTCTTGGCTTCAAATGGCGGCGTTTTGACTTTAATCAATCAATCAGGGCGTCTGAATCAATAATTTATCTAGCCGTTGTAATTATAGATAAGTGCTAAGTCGCGAGGCTGGGTCTGTAGCTTAGTCAGGTAGAGCGTCCGGCTCTTAACCGGAAGGCCGCGGGTTCGAACCCCGTCAGACCCGCCAACAATTAGCTAGGCGAAAGCAATGTATTTGCTTACCCGTTGTAATTATAGAGGGGTGCTTTGTCGCGAGGCTGGGTCTGTAGCTTAGTCAGGTAGAGCACCGGGCTTTTAACCCGGGGGTCGCGGGTTCGAACCCCGTCAGACCCGCCATGCTCATCACCATTTTTTTGGTGATTTGTATGGCTTATCCCCGGGTATTCCAATTAGTTAGTAGGGAGGATTTGATATCCTAGTAGCCCAACGCACAAACACGGAGTTTCGACACACATGGTTAAGGAAATATGGATTGACGATATTCTTTCTGGACAATATGATGACCAAGAAGTAGAATTAAAGGGTTGGATTCATCGTTCAAGAGGTTCGAATAAGATTCGTTTTATCGTAATTAGAGATTCTACTGGGCACATCCAATGTGTTGCTAAAAGAGAGCCATTGGGAGATGAGTTCTTCGATGAACTAAAAGGTTCTTTGATCGAGTCAAGTGTTATTTTGAAAGGGATAGTTAAATCCACAGATAGAGAACATGGACATGAAGTTCAGATTACAAGCGGAGTGATAGTTGGTTCAGTTAATCCTGAGAGGCCATTTCCAATTACTGAATCAGCAATGGCTGAGGCAGATGGCGGAGAAACTGAATTTCTATTAGATAATCGGCACTTATATCTCCGGACTAGCAGAATGACTACTATGTTGAAACTCCGATCTTCTGTATTCGGAGCAGTTCATTCTTATTTCCGTAATCGAGATTTTATTGAATATCAAGCGCCTAACTTCGTATCTGGTGCAGTCGAGGGTGGCAGTACTCTTTTCGAAGTACCATATTTTGGTCGCAAAGATGTGTACTTAACTCAATCATGGCAACTTTATGCAGAAGCAGCAATGCCCGCTCTCGAAAGATTGTACACTATGGCACCATCCTTTAGGGCGGAGAAATCTCGTACCCGTCGTCACTTAACTGAATTCTGGCATGCAGAAATGGAGATAGCATGGGCGACTAATAATGAAGTTATGAAACACGGTGAAGGAGTAGTTAGACATATTGCTAGCACATTATTAGATGAAAGATCTGACGAATTATTATCTTTAGGAAGAGATCTAGAATTAGTATCTCGATATGCTGATAATCCGTATCCAATTATGCGTTATGATGAGGCGATAGAGATATTACAATCGAAAGATGTAGATGTTGAATGGGGCGAAGATTTAGATTTCACTAAGGAAAAAATATTGACTGCTGATTTTGAAGTACCTCATTTCCTAACTCACTATCCAAAAATTGCTAAACCTTTCTATCACAGACAAGATCCAGATGACCCAAAGTATGTGCTTTGCCACGATTTATTGGCTCCAGAGGGATATGGAGAAATTATTGGTGGTGGTGAAAGGACATGGTCAGAAAAAGAAATTCTCGAGCGTCTTGATGAAGAAGGAACACCTAAGGAACCATATGAATTCTATATTGATACTCGCCGATATGGTGGTGTACCTCATGGTGGATTTGGTTTAGGTGTAGATAGAGTATGTACTTGGCTTTCAGGTGCAGATCATATTAGAGAAGTAATTCCATTCCCTAGAGATAGTCGAAGAGTCACACCCTGATTTTTACTAAATTGTTAGTTTTTCGTAACTAAAATTACACGAATCACACATCGAATGCCATATACGAGAAACATTGCTCGAAGGTGCATGGACAGTGACTGGCAGAGCATAGATTTAGCCAACCCTACTGAAGAACACAGAATGCTTAGGCAGATGATTCGCGATTTTGTTTTGGAAGAAGTTGAACCTCAAGCGTTAGAACATGATAAGCATGAGAAATTCAATCAAGATTTATTCCGTAAATTAGGCGATTATGGTTTGCTAGGAATCAGTGTGCCAGAAAATTATGGGGGTTCAGGCATGGATGCCACTGCTGTTGCAATTGTAAATGAAGAATTGTCTTATTCTGATCCAGGTTTTTGTTTGGCATATCTAGCCCATGCTCAATTAATGGTAAACAATCTAGCTCACAATGGTAGTGATGAACAAAAATCTAGAATTTTACATAAAGTATGCAGCGGTGAATGGATTGGTTGTATGGCTATGAGTGAGCCAGGATATGGTACAGATGTATTGGGTATGCAAACAGTTGCAGAGCAGGACGAAAACGACAACTGGGTGATAAATGGTCGGAAAATGTGGATTACTAATGGTTCAATCGATGAAAATAGTACTCCTGCAGATATTTGTTGGCTTTATGCAAGAACTGGTACAGACTCCAAAGGACGTGCCGAAATTACAACATTCTTAGTTGAGAAAGGAATGCCTGGATTTTCAGTAGGGCAGAAAATTTATGATAAAACAGGGATGCGTGCATCGAACACTGCTGAACTAGTATTTGACAATTGCATAGTTCCTCCCGAAAATGTAGTGGGTAATCCCGGTGAATCTATGATTCATATGATGAGAAATTTAGAAATCGAAAGAATAGGTCTCGCAGCAATGTCGCTAGGAATTGCCAGAAGAAGTCTTTCAGCAATGAATCGTTATGCATCTGAAAGAGAAGCATTCGGCTCGGAGATTAGAGATTTTGGTCAAATACAGCGTCATATTGGTGAGTCTTGGGCGGAATATCGTGCCATGAGATCTTATGTTTATGACACTGCTCGTAATACTGACTTGTCTAAATCAGGAAATAGGTTGGATACCGATGGAGTAAAACTATACGCGACTACTGCAGCCAAAAATATCGCTGATAGAGCGATTCAAGTTATGGGTGGATATGGTTATGTTGGCGAATATGTGGTTGAGAGACTTTGGCGAGATTCTAAACTTCTCGAGATAGGCGGTGGTACTTTAGAAAGTCATCAGAAGAACATCACAAGAGATTTAGCTAAAATGCCGGAAAAAATAGACGAATAGTTACTTTTTTGGTAGTCCCGCCCGGATTCGAACCAGGGTCGCCGGGACCAAAACCCGACATGATGGACCACTACACTACGGGACTAGTGGACTCTTCGAAAGACTCATCCTCTTTGATTATGACGGGACACGTGGCCGGTAAATACAAGTCAGTAGCAATTACGCAAAGAGTATGCTTAAGGGTCGTGCAGTGGTTTTAGCCATTCTAATGATGACTTCGTCGTTATCTTTAGTATTAGTTAATGAGGTGCCTTCCAATATCGATATTTCTGAAGATAAAATATTCACCAGTTCGCCTGAAGAAAAAATCCCTTCATTTCCTTCCCCTGGTAATCCTTGGATTGAAGAATCTATTTTTTCTAGAGTGAGTTTAGGCGAAGAAAAAATTAGAGTGACTGTGATAACTTGGTCTCTTGCTGAATTAAATCATTGGCAATTACAGAATGGTGCCTTAGACGAGCAAGCAGGGGCCAAAAATGGTGAAACATTCCAGAGTTTCGATCCCACCTCAGGTGAGATTGATCATAGAACCTTTTGGATGTCATCTGATATTTTTCACAAATTACCCAGTGTCCCTGGAATAATATCAATATTAGATGCTCAGAATAATCCTGAACCATATGATACAATACCATTCGAAATGCCAGATTTTGAACCAGAAACAGTAAGGTCGGGGGATATACATGGTGCAAATGATGCTTGGGATAGAGGCTATACAGGAGAAGGCATGATTGTCGCGGTTGCTGACACAGGTGTCGATTTCGCTCATCCTGATTTAGACGGTACACAAGCAAGAGTTGATGATATTCGTTCTAATTGGTCCGGATGGCCTATGATGTTTGATCACAATAGTATGTATTCATACTTAGTAAATGGTCAATCATATCCTAGCTCTAATACCTGGTATGCAGATACTTCAACTTTGGATTATGATAATAATTCAGATGGCTTACTGGATATATCTGGTTACAATATTTCTGGCATTTCTGTATCTCTCTCTGGTATCTACCATTTAGGAGAGCATCCTGACTCTACACTCCGTTCGAAAATGGGTACTGATGTTCCAATAATAGTTATTGATGAAGATCTATCTGGAGTTTATGAAACAGCATATGTTGACATGAATGTCGATGGAGATTTTAGTGGTGAAAAAGCAATTCGTCCTGGTGCTGAGACTACAGGTTTGGATACTGATGAAGATGGTTTATGGGATGTTTCAGGTGGATTGGTATATTGGATTTCCGATGGAATCAATGGTGTGCCTTACGGTGAAACATATTCTATTAGGCATGGTTATCAAAATCGAATATCAGGACCTGGTAATTTGACATTATTTATGTTAGATTCTGGCAATCATGGAACTTTATGCGCCAGTGCGATTTCTGCTCAAGGTGTAGTTGATGGTGGTAGTGTCCTAGGAATGGCGCCTAATGCAACTATAGCGTCTATAGGGAACCATTACTCAGGCGGACACTCACTTGATGCTTGGAGGTGGATTGCTGAAGGAAATGATGGTAAATCTGACACCAAGTATGATCAAGCTAATATCGGTTCATTTTCTTTTGGTTATTCGAGTATAGATGAGTCCGGTGCTGATGGTTATTCTCTATATCTAGACTGGCTAACAAGAGTGTATAACGATGAGGCATCATATTCTGTAGCAATAGGTAATGGGGGCCATGGTTTTGGTACCACTAAAGTCCCGGGGGCTGCTCATGGGATTTTCTCGGTAGGTGCATTCAGCTCTCGTTCTAGCGACTCTTGGGGTCAAAGTGCTCCTTGGTCTAATAGGGGACCCAATGTAGTAGGTCGAATGGACCCAGACATAGTTGCTGTAGGTTGGGGTGCAACCGGCGATTTACCCTTAAATCTCAGAAATAATGCTAATTCAGCCGTTACTACATGGGGTGGTACTAGTTTGGCTACACCAATTGCTGCAGGTTTACTAGCTCTAGTAGCAGAAGCATGGCAAGAAAATCAAGGTGAATATCCTGATTCTCAAACTTTACGAGATTTTGTTTTATCAACTTCTGATGATAGAGGGTATGAATCATTTATTCAAGGCGGCGGTTGGTTTAATGCCTCACGTGCAGTTTCTACTTTGGAAGGCGACAATGGGAGTTGGTGGTTAAGTCCGGCTCAATGGAATAGTGGTACATTCCAAGGAAAACATAGAGACGCTAATATCAATTATATGTTCCCAGGAGAGTCTCAATCTGTCGATTTAGAGTTCACTAACCATGGCGGCACAGACCTTCTATTGAGATATACTTCAACTGTATTTGATCCGCTTCTACATGAAGTAATTGTCTGGAACAGTACTGGAAATGGTAGTGAATCAGGAATCAATGATACTTGGGATGGCCATCAGGGAGATAGACCCGATTTACTGATTCCTCTTCACATACCAGATAGTATACATTCACTTCCTGAAGATACTAGACAACTTCGTGCCCGGGCAACTATCGAATATTCTGCCTTCGACGGTAATATGGATAAAAATAGTGAAGAAAGGGTAATTTTACAAATTTATAGGTGGAGTGACAATGATGGTGACGGGATTTATGTTGAAGATTTTGATAATGATTCGATGGTCGATTCAGAGGATTGGACTGAATCAAGTGAATTAGAAGAAGTAACTTATTGGGGTTCAAATGGTCCAAATGCTGAAGTTAGAGTAGGTAACCCTTTCGAGGACGCTAGAGACGGTATTTTCCTCGGGGTTTGGAATTATAATGGTGATTTATCAGATGACCCAGTCCGAATAGAAGTTGATTGGACAGCATTTGGGAGTGTAGATGAAGATTGGCTATCATTGCCATCTAGTACAGTGGTCAACGCTAACAGTAGTTCTACTGTGACTATGAATATTCAAGTTCCTATTGATGCAGAATCTGGTCTTCATCAACATGGTGTTCTAATTGAGTCATATGATTATATAAATCTCACTTCGTCATCTATTTCCCATCGTAATTGGACATTACCTGTAGTGACTAATGTACCTTGGTCAGGGCCTTTTGAAATAACTCCTAAACCATTAGATGGAAACGTATCTAATCAAACTCTCTATGACGAAGAATGGATTAGTGGTGCGACAAGGTGGAATTGGCGTGCTGAGAGTGGTGATTGGCGCTTCTTAACTGTAGATTGGCCATCTGAGTGGGACACAGGTGGCACCGTTATTCTAGATGTAGATTGGGATGATAATCCCTATACTGATGTGGATATATTATGGCTAGATGAAACCCCTCATGGTTACTCTGCGGATGATCCTGATTCATACGGTGATTCAACATTCAGCATAACTTCTCGCTCCGCAAATAATCATGCAGGAAGCGGTAGGCATAATTGGGGGACATATACTGATACGTCCAGAGAAGTTTTCACAGTTCCTGCGTTAGCGGGAACTCATCAAATGGTACTCCATACTGCACTTCATGGTGTTTCTACGAATGATAATGCATTGAACATTTCAGTGGGTTATGTTGCTGCTGAAGCGGATGGTTTTTCTCAGTCAGTTAGTGATTGGTCTGAAGGAAATGGTGTCGACGCAGTTCATGTAGTTTCTACAGTGCCAATGGATGTAGAATCGGTATCTGCTCATGGTTGGACTCAACCCATATATTTCGATAATGAAACCGCTTATCAAGACGTTTCTAGTGATAAAATGACATCTTCATGGTGGCATAATTTCACAGTGGATGAAGTTTCTGAACTGAGTATATCTATGGATGCATATGATTCTGCGGATCTTGACCTATTCTTGTTCTATGATGATAATGAAGATGGTATATTCACCTCTAGTGAAGAAGTTTCTCGTTCTTGGACCGGTAGCTCAGCAGAAAATATCCAATTAAATGATGTTGAAAATGGACTTTATGCGGTTGCAGTACATGGCTACTCTGTCTCAGGAGAAGTCCAATTTTGGATAGATATTGACCTGATTGGTGGTGATAAATTGGTCATCACAGAGCAGATAGAATTAACGAATATTGAGATAAATTCTATTTGGCCTAATGGCTCAGAAACACTGGCAGGAGATACTCCTTCAAGTGCACATCAAATCAATCTCGCATTCGAAAGGCCAGAGACTGCTGGAATTTGGAAAGGAGAAGTCGAAATCATTCTTGTTGGAGGTATTAAATTACAGCTTCCATATGCTTATGAATTATTAGAAATAGACCCAGTAGTGGAATTTTCAGTACCTGAAAATATGACGCAAACTAATGATACCTTGCCAATAGAAATTCATGCAATTGACACAGGAATTGGATTCATCTTAGATGACTTAAATTGGTATGCTATTAACAACCAAACTACAATCCCTCAAGCCAATTCTGTCGAGGGAATTGACACCACTTTCACACAGCATAATTTAACTGAAATCTGGAACTCTGGCAATCATTTCGCTATACCGGAAAATATTTCATTTAGAGAAGTATGGATTAATTCAACAATTCCTTCAGTTGAGCAGTGGCACGATTATGGCGCTAATATTACAGATAAATCTGGGCTATTTTCAGAAGCTTGGTTGTCTGTGAATTACGATATTACAGCCCCGCCATTATTCATTTATGGGGTGCCTGAGATAACTAATGAACCATATGTCAATCTAGTTATTCAAACTGAACCTGGGGTCAGTATTTTCCAAGATGGGGCGCCTATTCCTAATCTTGATCAAAATGGTTTTGTCAACTGGACAGTAAGTCTTATCCCTAGTCAAATCGGTATTGATTATTCATCAAGTAGTTCTTCAAATGAGTATTATTTGATGCCTGAAGATAATGAATTTACAATTACTTCTTTAGATGCTGCTGGAAACAGTATTTCAAGTAGTCATATGGTGATATTTGATGCCGAAGTTCCAGAGCTAGATTCATATTATATCGATGATCAAAATGGGCATCGTAATAGTATTAATGATATGTTCAATGTTCTTAATATCAGTAGTTCGATTTTTGGCCTCAATATGTCTGTTGATGTTAAAGAATGGTGTCTTAATATTTCCAATCCTACAGATAATTTAGAAGTTTGTAAATCTGTTAATAGCATGCCTGATATTTTTGTTACCGATGAGATGTTATTTGATACAACAAAAACTACCGAAGTAGAAGTTAATTTATCTAATATTTCAGATGGTAATTATCTAGTTGAATTGAATTTGATTGATTGGGCAGAAAATACTGCAAGTGAGCAGTGGAGTTTAAATTTAGATCGAACAATTCCTGAGATTGAATGGGACTTGTCGTCTTCATTTGGATTAGACCTGTCTGACCATCGCCAAACAATGTCTTGGTCTTCGAATGAACCAGTGCATGTGTATTTCACACACAATGGAAATGAGTTAGATGAATGGGAAGGAATTAATGGTTTGAATAACTTCACACTAGAAGTCACTGGAAGTCATGAATTATGTTTAGTAGCATATGACTCAACTGAGGGCCAGTACAACGAAAACGTATTTGAACAATGCCGGATTTATGTTCTTAATGAATCAGTTTATCAAACGGGTGTTTTAGCCCCTTGGAATGGTAGTCTGACTACCGATGATAATGTGATGTCGGTAATTACCCGTGGGCCCGATCAGAATATTTGGTGGCGAATTGTTGGTGAAGATGAACGATTCTTAATTACTCCTGGATCTACATATGTTCAACTTGGTTTTTCATTACAAGAAGGTCTAAATCAGTATCTTATTGAAATTGAAGCATTAGATACGACAGATATCTATGAACTCGAAATAACACGCGACACAATTGCTCCTGTTCTTGCCTTTAACCAAGTTAGTATTCGTAATTCTACATTAGATCCGCTGAAAGTTATAGAAGGTGAATGTGAATCAGGAACTTATGTGATGATTTGGAGCATAATAGACACTCATGAGTTTATTTGTGATAGTTCTGGTACTTTCAACATTGAGATTTCGGTTAGAGAGGCCACTGGAAGTCATCTAATTCAAGGAATATCTACTGATGCAGTAAATAACAGGAATAGTTACTCATTAGAGGTCATAAATCAAGATTGGATAGATTGGGCGATTGATGACGCCCAGAATCAAGGACCTATGCTTTGGTATTTCTTAGCTAGTATGACTGGTTTCATTATGCTTCTCAGCATGACGGTTTTACTAAGAAGATCTTTCAGAGTAAGGAAAGAAAAAATATCTGCTTCGACTCAATCTATCGAAGATTCCTTGGAAGAAATAAATGAACTATTGCGAGTATCTCCTTCAGAAGATAGCTCAATTGATTGGAATACAGTCAATGAAGATTTACCTGAGGTTGAAGAATTGAGGGCATGGAAAGAGAAGAATCGTAGTATTTACACTATTTCATCAGATAATGATGATGATTTGATTGACCTTGACTAATCAGAAGACTAATTCCTTAATGGCGATTGGAACGTACATGGCAATCGAGCATATAGCAATTATTGGCGCTGGGCAAATGGGCAATGGGATTGCTCAAGTATCATCTTGTGCGGGCTACAAAGTTACAATGATTGATATCAAGCAAGAATTTGTAGACAAAGGTATGTTAACAATCGAACAATCCTTGACTAAATTAGTAAGTAAAGAGAAGATATCTGAAGATGAGGCCCAATCTGCACTCAGTAGAATTAGTATATCTACAGATAATTCCTCCGCATCAGATGCTGATTTGGTAATTGAAGCAATTCCTGAAGTTCTTTCGTATAAGACGGATTTATTCAAAGAGCTAGATTCTTTCTGTAAACCTGAAACAATACTTGCTACTAATACTTCCAGTATCAGTATTGATTCAATCGCTAGTGCTACTGGAAGGCCAGATAGGGTCATTGGTATGCATTTCATGAATCCTGTCCCTATTATGAGACTTGTAGAGATAATAAATGGTAGCAGTACTTCTGATGAAGTTAATGCGGCAGTAGTTAATGCTGCAGAAAAAATGGGTAAAACAGCACTTTCTTGCAATGACTCTCCAGGTTTCGTTTCAAATAGGATACTTTGTCCAATGATAAATGAAGCAATACTGACATTGGAAGAAGGTGTTGCAAAACCAGAGGCTATTGATGGAATTATGAAACTTGGCATGAATCATCCGATTGGCCCTTTAGCCTTGTCTGACTTAATTGGTAATGACACTGTTTTACACATAATGAATGTACTACATGAAGGATTTAGAGATGATAAATACGCACCCTCGAAGTTACTTGTTAAGATGGTCGAAGAAGGTAAGTTGGGTCGAAAATCAGGTGAAGGATTCTATAAATATTGATTTCACTCTACAGAGAGACTTCAAATCATGATATCCCTTCCGTCATATATGAATAATCGAAAGACTACCTCGATTTTAGTTTCAATATTGATGTTAACTATGCTTGCAATACCGGTTTTGGGTAATGATGCAGGTAGTGGTGGGGATGCAGGTAATACTTCATCTAATGCTACTAATTTGCCAGCAACTAATGCGACTTATTATGGGAATTTGACAGCCTCCAGCGATACTTCAGATTATTACAGCGTCAACATGTCTCCTAATACCGGTATTTCAGTTCAAATCACCTTCTCATCTAGTGTTGATTTTGATCTTGTCTTACAAAATTCAGGTGGTGGTGGGATAGATTCCAGTCTTTCTTCCTCGGGCACTACAGAAGAGGTCTCATCTAACGGGACTAGTGTTGGTGGAAGTTTAGTATATATCTGGGTAGATCACTATTCTGGTACCGGGACATACACTATGCAAATCTGGATATTTTCTGTAAATTCTTCTGGTGGAGGTGGCGGCAGTGGTACAGGTAATGGAGGTCACGACGCGGGTACAGGTACAGATGCTGGAAATAGTGTAGCTAATGCAATGTCACTGAATGCAACCAATATGTCATTCTGGGGCGATGTTACTTACTCATCAGATACTGATGATTACTACAAGGTTTCTATGCCTGCTTATTTCGGAGTCAGTGCCTCATTAAGTTGGAACTCTACCGTTGATTTAGATTTAGAAGTATACGATAACTCAAGTACTACGCCTATAACATACAGTTGGTTTTCTAATCCTGAAACAGTCACAGTGAACAATTACGGTGGAAGCGATTTATTCTTCAGAGTTTATGCATACGGTGCCAATACCGGCACTCATGATTATAATTTGACGTTTAATTTTGATAACATGAGTTCCGCTCCTGTCAATAATCAAGATGATGCTGGTAGTGGCGGAGACGCTTCCAACGATTACTTGAATCCAACGACTTTGTTGATAACTGCTGTTTCAGTCAACAATAGTTACTCAGGGTGGGGTTCATTAAATGAAGATCTTAATGATAATTATCAAGTTAATGTGCCAATGGGATATGGTGTTGCTGTTACTGCATGGTTCAATTCCTCGCAAGCCGATTTCCAAATTATTTTAGGTGATGATCAAGCGAATACAATAGACTATTCTGGAGCAAATAATCCAGAATATGTCACTTCAAATGGTTCAGGCACCTATCCTGGCATGATTGTCGAAGGAATGGATGTGCTAGTTCAGATTAGAGCTCAATCAGGAGAGGGGTATTATGGGATGTCTTGGTGGTTTTTCACGCTTGACTCCGATGGTGATGGTTTCTACGATATGACTGAAGAAGATTGTGGGAGTGACCCCGAAGATAATAACAGCGTTCCTTTAGACACAGACTCTGACGGGCTTTGTGACCCGTTAGATTCTGATGACGATGGAGATAATGTAGAGGATGTGAATGATACATTCCCTCTGGATGCATCGGAATGGGAAGATACAGATAACGATAATATAGGAAATAATGCAGATTCTGATGATGATGGCGATGGTTTCACAGATACGGAAGAGATCAATTGTGGTTCTGACCCCCTACTTGGAAATAGTATACCTGCTGATTTTGATAATGATTTAACTTGTGACGCTATGGATGACGACGACGATAACGATGGTTATGCAGATATTGAAGATATATTCCCTAAAAATGATGAAGAATGGTACGATTCAGACCTTGACGGAGTAGGCAATAATGCAGATACTGATGATGATGGTGATGGTTATTCAGATGTCATTGAAGTGACTTGCGACTCAGACCCTCTAAGTTCTTTTTCAGTACCTTCAGATTTAGATGGTGACGGTTCATGTGATCTAATGGATGGCGACAGAGATGGTGATAATTATCCTGATGCGGTCGATGCATTCCCTGAAGATTTTTCAGAATGGCACGATACAGATGGTGACGGTGTTGGGAATAATGCCGATAATGATGATGATGGCGATTCAATTTCAGATTCTTATGATGTATTCCCATTAGATTCTACAGAATGGGTAGATAATGATAACGATGGCCTTGGTGACAATTCTGATGTTGATGATGATAATGATGGATGGTCTGATAGTGATGAAATTTCATGCTACACTGACCCTATGTCCTCGCTGCAAATCCCTGATGATTTTGACAATGATCAAATCTGTAATTTAGTGGATGAAGATGATGATAACGACGGTGTAATCGACACATTAGATATGTTTCCTGAAGATGATACAGAATGGGATGATACTGATTTTGATGGCATAGGCAATAACTTTGATGACGATGATGATGGAGACAATTGGTTTGACATTTATGAGCCTAATTGCGGCACTGATCCTCTTGATGGCTCATCAATTCCTTTAGATTTCGATCAGGATTGGATTTGTGATTTTGTCGATAATGATGATGATAATGATATGGTATTAGATTATGATGATGCCTTTCCTCTTGACCCATCCGAACAATTGGACACTGATGGTGACGGTCAGGGTAATAACAAAGATACTGATGACGATGGAGATGAATGGCCTGATTCGGTAGAAGATTTATGTTTAACAAGCTCTATATCTGATAATTCTGTTCCTTCAGATTTAGACGGAGATGGTGATTGCGATACACTTGATGCAGATATTGATGGGGATAATATCCTCAATCAAGTCGATAAGTTCCCAGAAGATTCCTCGGAGTGGGAAGATAGGAATAATGATGGTAAGGGTGACAACGCTTATCCTCTGTCAATTACAGATAAAATGGCTCTAAATCCGGTGACCACCTTTTTGGTATTATTCATGCTTATTGCAATGATAGGTGGCTCAGTTTTAGTATACACCGTAAAAAATCGTGTACCTGAGACTGAAGTTTATCAGAAAGGAGTAGATATGACTAGTTACACGGAAAAAGAAATGGTATCTAATGTCGAAGATGAAGTATTAGTTTCAAAGCCTCCAATGCCAGAAAAGCCCCCCATGCCAGAAGCACCTCCAATGCCAGAAGCACCTCCAATGCCAGAAGCACCTCCTGGTTTTGAGTCTCAAATGAGTAGTCCAATCCCTCCTCCTCCTCCTGGTTTCGAACCTAATGCTGTGGTGGAAAATAAACCCGTAATTGTCTCCAGCTGGGAAGAATTACCTCCTGGTGGGGATTACATTGAATCAGATCCTTTGCAATACACAGGCGATGGTATTGGGACATGGATTGAGAGACCAGATGAGTCATGGGAAAAAATAACAAATTAATCGTGTTTTAGTAGATTTAAAAATACGACTCAAGCATATCTTGAAAATTTTCAGGAGAAAGCAGGGAGATGAATGTTTCCATTTTCCGGTAATCTGTTCTGTTATTTATATAGTAAATGGCCTGTTTATGGACTTGATACATCCTTTTGGATAGATATGCCAATAGTGGCGAATTAATGAGCATCTGTCGGTATTGTTATATCCTTTGCAACGTGTGATGCACGTTAGTGATACCCATGCAAAGCAACACCCTCCGCTCTGTTACACTCGCCTTATTGATGATTGCCTCTGTTATGGTGCCCCTTGCGGACATCAGTAGCCAACCACCTGAAATGATGGAAGAAAGAGTAGCTCTAGAAGCTCCTCCTAGTCCTTGTTTGGGTCACGACGCTTGTCGTGGAACCGATGCCGGTAACACATATGCCACAGCGATCAATGTGACTACTGATTTCGATTGGAATGGCGTTAATGAAACCAATACTTACTATGGAAGTATGGCCGCAACAGGTTATTCATCAACTAGCGACGACAATAACGATTTCTTCGTTGTAGATGCACCTGCTGGATACGGCGTGCATGCAACAATTTCGTGGAACGGTACTGGAATGGGTACGTATGATAACTATGGTTACAGATTAGCAATGGGTCCTACGACAGCACTGGGTTACTATTATTATCCTACATCTACGTATGGTGGGTCATGGGGATACTGTTACTATTCCGCTGCATATGAGATCTCGATGAGCACCGAAGAGGGTAATGCAGGAGGGGCGAATTACTGCAATTTTGCTTCACCATCATATGCTAACTATGTATCATTCCCTCACGATTTAGCTGGTGATCCAATGATGGTCATTGCAAGTTGTTACTATTGTTACTACTATGCTAACAATCTTGAATATCAATTAGATATTACTGTATTCCCGGCTGACGGAGGACAAGCTGGAGATGCTCTAATGGGCTTACAAGGTGCTCCAATGGCATATGATTCAGGAGCACTTGGACTCGGAGGCTCAAATTGGAACCCTGCAGGTAATCCTCAAGGCGCTTCTTGGTCGTCTGTTTCTGATTCATACACTACAACCTCTGCTAGTGATGAATTCCTAATCGCTTGGACAACTGATAATTGGGGCAGTGAGAGTAGCTACGATATTACTAGTCCGTCTGGAACTGTTTACTCATCGTCTGGTTTTTCCAGTCTTTCTACAGGTACTAGTGGACCTTACTCAGACACAGTGGCTGGCACTTGGGACATTGATGCTTACGATTCATGGGGCGATGGAGGAGTACATCTTGCTGTAGTAGAGCAATTGGGCTCATTTACAGGACTTCTAACTGGTGATGCATTTAATTTGGTAGATTCAGGCTCAGGAATGGTTGGTTCTAGCGATGGAAGTGACGTTTGGGCACTAGTAATACCAGATGGTTACCAGAGTAACTTAACCTTAGAATGGGAACAAAGTGCAGATCTTGATATGTACGTATTCGCTAATTCTGATGAAACAGGGATGATAGATGTATCCTGGTCTTCGACACCTGGTGAATTTATTGACCTCGGTGGCGCAGTTACCAACACTACTGTTTATGTAAAAGTAGATTATTATTCTTGGGGGTCTTCGTCTTCATGGGCTGGATATAAATTAACAGCACAACTGACGCCAAGTGTACCTCCACCATGTGCTATACAAAATGATGCAGGGTCTGGAATGGATGCTGCAGATGACGATACTACTGATCCAGACGCATCTCCAATGAATTTGACTTCAATGGGTCTATCGGGTAGCATTCAAGGAATGGCTTGCGACGGATACGATGATGAAGATTGGTATATGTTCGTAGTTCCTGCATATCATGGACTATGGGCTCGTCTTGATTGGACAGAAGGAGCGGATGGAGAGAATTTCAACTTCTACCAATACATGGACAGAGGATACGCTACAACACTTTCTTCTTCTACAATATTCAACCCAGAGGCTGTTTCTTCCAATGAATCATATTATTGGAATTCAGAAATTACACAAGAATCAACAATTTGGCTACGTGTAATGGTTAGCAGTCTACCGGATGATGTAGAACATAACTACACTATTGAATGGTCAATTTACAATGCTACACTCGAACCTGCTGAAAGCGTTTACCAAAATGATGCTGGACTGGGTGTTGATGCTCATGACAGCAGCTATTCGAGAGTTGGTGCTAATCTAATACCATCAATGAACAACACACTTACTGGATATGGTCACGACAGTTGGGATATGTACGATATGTATGAAATTTATATCCCTCAAGGATATGCTTTGACTGTTGACTTAACATTCCCAGTACAGAATGATTTAGAGTTAATGATCAAGTACCCAAGTCCTTACAGTACTACTTCTTTGTATACTGCATGTTCTTCTTACAACAATAATCCTGAATCCTGTGCTGCGCCTTACTCTTATGGTGGTCAATCACTATTCATCGTAGTTACTACGGATAGGGGAAGTGGAGAATACACATTAGACATTACAATGATTACTCCTGCTAACGAACCAGGAGCTAATCCTGATGATTGTGGCAGTGGTGTTGATGCTTCTGATAATTTATACACACACCCTGGTGGTAACACTTGGTTGAATTCAAGTACCCAAATCGATGCTAACGGTGACGCAGATGATGCTGGTGGTACATGTACGGCTTGGATTTCAGATTTATGGGATGAGAGAGATTACTTCAATGTCCTCGTTCCTGCTGGAAAATATCTTTCATGGAATGTAACATGGGACAGCACAGCTTCAGTTTACACATACATCTACAAGTGCCAGGTTCAAACAGCGCCTTGTGGTCTTGGGGCAGTTTACAATCCTGCATACTATGTTTCACAACCAAGCACATACTATGGGAATGGTGTTGCACCAACCATTAACCACATTTCTGGCCTATGGGTGACACAAGGTGGATGGTTAACTCTTGGAATTTACACATATAGTGCTGTAGATTTGACTTATACAATGGACTTTGAGTTCCTTGATCTAGCAGATCTTGAGGGTGGAGTGCAGGATGATGGTAATTCGGGAGTAGATGCTGGAGCAGGTCTATCTGATGCAGTTCACTTGAACGATCACAACACACCTGTGCTAAACAATACTACTGGTAATACAGTAATTACAGCTCCTGGATGGAACCATGGTTCAATAGATACTACTGACAGATACACATTCGATGTGCCTGCAAACTATGGTTACGAAGCTTGTATTTCACACGATGAAGTACAATACTATAACTCTGGATACACAGTATGGATGATATTTGATATCTACACAGATGGAAGTTATCAAACAATTTCTCCTACTTACTATGGTAACCAAGTGCAATGCTGGTCAACTAACCAGACAAGTGGCTACTTCGGCGATACAGTAAACCAGATCGGAGTCAGAAATTGGGGTGGTTCATTCACTGGTAATGAGGGTACGTGGTATAACGTAACAGTCACTTTCTTCACATTAGATGCAGATGGTGATGGATGGTATGACGATATGGAAACAGCATGTGGTTCAGACCCATACAACGCAACAAGTGTCCCTGACGATACAGATGCAGATGGAATATGTGACCCACTAGATCAGGATTCTGATGGAGATGGAGTGATTGATTCAGAAGATGACTTCCCGTATGACTTCAATGAGACTTCCGATAACGATGGAGACGGTCTCGGTGACAACAGTGACTTGGACAATGACAACGATGGTTGGAATGATACTGATGAATTTGATTGTCTAACAGATCCATTCGATGCAATGTCAGTTCCTACGGATTTCGATAACGATACAACTTGTGATCTGATTGACTTAGATGACGATAACGATGGATACGATGATCTTATCGACGAATTCCCAATGAATAGTACAGAATGGGCGGACAATGACGGAGATAGGATTGGCGATAATAGCGATTTTGATGACGACAATGATGGGTATGAAGATACTCTTGAAGTTGAATGTACATCCGATCCAATGGATTTGACTAGCATACCTACTGACTTAGATTTGGATGGTATATGTGATGCAATTGACAACGATCTTGATGGTGACGGATATGACAATGATGTTGATGTGTTCCCAGAAGACCCTTCAGAATGGGCTGATTTCGATGGAGATAGTGTTGGAGACAATGCTGATATTGATGACGATAACGACTTAGTTCTCGATGTTAACGATGCATTCCCATATGACGCATATGAAACAGTAGATACTGATGGAGATGGCGTTGGTAACAATGCTGACCTGAATGATGATGGTGATTTGTGGACAGATGCTGAAGAATTAGCATGTGGAAGCGATGGTCTTGATGCAACATCTGTGCCTGATGACTTTGACGCAGATATGGTTTGTGACAAGGTTGATACAGATGATGACGGTGATGGAGTAGCTGACGAAAATGATGCTTTCCCATATGATGCTAACGAGAATGCTGACTTAGATGGTGATGGAGTTGGAGATTACAGCGACACAGACGATGATGGCGATGGCTGGTTAGATTCAGTTGAACCTAACTGTGGAACTGACCCAATGGACGCTTTCTCAGTACCTGCTGACAATGACGGCGATAATGACTGTGATGCAACAGATGGTGACGACGATAACGACGGAACAATCGATATTGACGACGCTTTCCCTATGGATCCTAGTGAGCAAATCGACCTAGACGGTGACGAAATTGGTGACAACGCAGATCAAGACGATGATGGCGATGGCTGGTTAGATGTCACAGAAATCATCTGCGCTAATGCAGGTGGATTCGGTGATGCAAGAAATGCTAACGTCGTACCTATCGACAACGAAACTAACGTTGGTCCAGATAGAGAATATGGTACTGCAGACGACTTTATCCAAGGTGATGGGCTTTGTAACGCAATCGACCCTGATGACGATAACGATGGATACAACGACCCTGCTGATCCTAACGACGTCCAGGATGGAGAGGACGCATTCCAGTGGGATCCTACTGAACAATTCGACAACAACGGTGATGGTCTAGGAGACAGTGGTACTCCACTTACTCTACTAGATGATATGAAGGCTGACCCTATGCCATTTGCTGGAATAGGTGCTGCTGTTGGACTACTAGGATTCGCTCTTCTAAGGGCTCGTGGTGGTAGTGATGAAGATGAATTCGGTGAGGATGAAGACTACACTGAAGAGTTCATGGAAGAAGACGACGAAGACCTCGATATCGAGGCTTAGAGTTTAACCAAGAAATAACGTAAACCGGTTCGCTGGGATCTTCGGATCCCGGCGTTCCGGCTTTTTTTTTTGCAATTTCTCCTAAATATCAGGAGTTCTATTATTAACAAAATATCTTTCATTTCATTTTCTTTATAAGTAAAAATTGTTATTTTTCCTTTCCTAACTCAGTAAAGGGGGGGGAGAAGAGGCGAATAAAATTGAATTTTTTGTATTCTTCTTTTCTTCAGATAATTCGGGTACATTTCTAA
>ENA-UZXA01001735-UZXA01001735.1-metagenome-genome-assembly--contig:-Day-1-1m-contig-1735_pt1 | contig 49038 bp, 40 predicted proteins | sample MGYA00260336_ERZ794896 | MGnify/ENA metagenome assembly ERZ794896
TTGCCAATAAAACGCAGGTTGGCCATGCAGCAGAGTCAGGGCGTCATATTGGTCCTGTGGTATCGGAGTTACAGTACAACAAGATTCAAGGCCTGATTCAAGCGGCGATTGACCAGGGTAGCAAGCTAGTAGCTGGTGGCGTTGGTAAGCCAGAGGGACTGGAAACGGGTTACTTTGTACGACCAACAGTATTTGCTGATGTCACCAATGATATGCTGATTGCTCGCGAAGAAGTATTTGGCCCTGTATTGAGTATCATTCCATTTGATACCGAACATGAAGCGATTACCATTGCCAATGATACCGTGTATGGCTTAACCAACTACGTTCAAACTACAGATGGCGCAAAGGCCAATCGTGTGGCTAGGCGTTTGCGTTCAGGCATGGTGGAGATGAACGGTAAGTCCCGTGCTAGGGGCATGCCATTTGGTGGCTACAAACAATCCGGCAACGGTCGTGAGGGGGGCGTTTTTGGTATTGAAGATTTCCTCGAAGTGAAGGCCGTCAGTGGCTGGGATCCGGACCAGTTTTAAGGTGTCTTGTTGGGCATTTGTTACGCACGCAATTTGCCACAACAGTGGTTGCATAGGTTTGTGATTTTTTTGGGTGTTGGCCTAGCTGCTTACTATGCCTTGGTTTAGGGGGTTAACATGTTAGCCAAAGCGTAGTAGGAGGCTTTGGGGGTGCGTTGAAGGCTATGAAAATCCACGTGCACAATCCCAAATCGTTTGTCATACCCAAAAGACCATTCGTAGTTGTCCAGAAGTGACCAGACAAAATAACCTTTGATGGGGACCCCTTGCTCCAAAGCTCGCCGAACAGAGTGTAGGTGCTTGTTCAGGTAGTCAATACGCGGTAAGTCAAGTACTCCATCGGGTGTTAAAACATCGGCATTGGCCATGCCATTTTCGGTGATATAGATGGGAGTGTCTTGGGTAAAATTCTGCTGAGTGCGTAGCAGAAAATCATGTAGCCCTTGTGGATAAATATCCCAACCCATTTGTGTCTTTGCGCCATCTCCTGGGCCATCATCATGACTTGGCCAGGGCCCTTGATTGGGTTTTATTTGTTTGCTGGTGTAATAGTTTAGGCCGCACCAATCCACGGGTTGCGAAATCAACTGCATATCATCTTGCCAGCGGTCAGGTAAATGTGCCCCTAAACCCTGTAATACAGATTTTGGGTAACTGCCTTTAAATACGCCGCTTAAGAAAAAGTTATTATAGTAATCATCATAAAGGCATGCGGCCTGGCGAGCAGGCAAGCTGTCATTATATGGGTGGGACCATTCTAGGTTAGCGATCATCCCCAAGTTTTGTTGACCCGAGCTGCGCATAACTTCAATGGCTTTGGCGTGGGCAAGCAATACATGGTGCATAGACCGGGCGGTAGCGCGAATATCGCGCACCCCGGGTGCATGTTGGCCAAGCATATGCGATAGCCAACTGACACACCAGGGCTCGTTAATGGGGGCGACGGAGGCGAGACGGTCACCAATACGTTGCATAATGATGTCAGTATAGTCACCGAACCAGAGGGCTATATCGCGGTTGCGCCAACCGCCCAGGTCGGCAAGAGCAGAAGGCAGCTCCCAATGGTACAGGGTTAGGTGGGGAGCGATGTTTTTTTGGCACAGCTGATCGACTAATCGGTCGTAGAAATCAAGCCCCTGTTGGTTAACTTGGCCGCGTCCAGAGGGTAGTATTCTTGCCCAACTGGTGGAGAAGCGGTAGGCATCGAAGCCGGCATTGGCTATTAAATCAACATCTTCTGCATATCGATGGTAGTGATCGCAGGCGCGACCGCCATGCTCAGCCTGTGCCGTGTTGTTTGCTGTGGCTGCAAAGGTATCCCATTGTGTGCTGCCAGCACCACCGAACTGGTGCCCCTCTATTTGATAAGCTGATGTGGCCGTGCCAAATTGAAAATCTTTAGGGAAATCAGTTCTTTGAAAAGTAAGCTGGTCTTTAGTCATGTTGCGGCGCAGGCCCGGTTGATGAACCCACTACGAGTTCGGCTTCGAGTATGATTTGGCGGGGTTGTTGTTCGGGTTTTTGAATGGCATCTAGTAAAATTTCAGCACAGAGGCGACCGGCTTCACCAACGGAAGATCGGGTCGCTGTGAAAATTGGATGGGTGCTGCCGTTGGGTAAGTAAGAAAGTGCATCATCATGGATGACTATAGAAAAATCTTTACCGATACGTAAGCCTTTTTCTCCGATAGCCCGGCGGGCCCCAATGGCCATGATATATGACGATAGTAAGGCGGCAGTAGGGGGGGACTTCATAGCTAGAAGTTTGGTCATGGTGTGGTAGCCAAACTCTTCGGTCATTTCCGAGCTGAACATGATGGTTGTGTCAACTTTAAGACCACGATCTTCATGTGCTTGTAAATAGCCGTGCTTGCGACGTATAGCAAAATCGAGATTTTCGTTGCCATTTATGAGCGCAATACGCTGGTGACCCAGATCCACTAGAAAGTTTGTGGCTCGAACGAAAGCATGAGTGTTATTGACGTCAACAAAATGGTAGTCATTGCTACCTGTTGAGCGACCATGAACAACAAAAGGAAGGCCGAGTTTCTTTAAAATAGAAATACGTTCATCATTTTCTTTTGGTGCTTGCATAATGATCCCGTCCACCGATCCTTTGGCGTATAGGTCGCGATAGGTTTCGGCTTGCGTATCACTATCTGTCAAAGTGATGTTGGTGTCGTAACCTTGTTTACCATAGGTCTGCGCGGCACCGGCAATAAAGTCGCCAAAAATCGGGTTAGGCATTTCGTTTTGGCTGGCCTTGGGCAGCACGTAACCAATCATTTTGCTTTTGCCAGTAGCTAGAGCTTGAGCTTTCGTGTTGGGTTGGTAATTGTATTGTTTGGCGGCCGCATTTACCAAAGCCCGCGTCTTTTCACTGACTTCAGGGTAGCCATTAAGCGCACGGCTAACGGTGGTTTGAGAGACGCCTGTAATTTTTGATAATTCTTTTAAATTCATAAAAAACCAAAGTGGTTTGGTAAAACTATGGAAATGAATTCTGAAGCATTAATTCCTAAAAATCAACAAAAATCACTTAAAATAGGCATTATATAGCATAAATAACGACAAAAAACTAAAATATTATATTGACTTTGCGTTTTTGTTTGATGTTAAATGTATAAATCCAAAGCGCTTTGAAGGTTTTTGGAAGACGTTGTAGCGTCGGTTTAAATAATAATTGGAGAATTCTAATGGTTAATAATATCCTTCCTACTGCCATGGCACTGGCTTTGACTGCTGGCGCAGTGCAGGCTGGTGATGTGACAGTTTTTGGCCCCTGGTTGGGGCCAGACCAAGAAAATGTTGAAGCCGTGTTGGCTGATTTCTCAGCCAAGAGTGGCCACAAAGTATCCTATGTTGGATCGGATAGTTTTGAACAACAAGTACGTGTTGACGCTGAAGCCGGTTCCGCTGCTAATATTTCTGTGTTTCCTCAACCAGGCCTGGCAGCTGATTTTGCCAAAAGCGGTTTTCTAACCCCCTTGGCCAGTGGCACAGCCGATTGGGTTCGCAGTAATTATGCAGCCGGTCAGTCTTGGGTAGACCTGGGCACCTATGCGGACGCTAATGGTAAAGATGAGTTGTTTGGATTTTTCTATAAGGTAGATGTCAAATCATTGGTTTGGTATAACCCAGATAATTTTGATGATGCCGGTTACGAAGTGCCAACCAGTATGGAAGAGCTGAAAGCCTTGACCAAGCAGATTGTCGCCGATGGCGGTACTCCATGGTGTATTGGTTTGGGATCAGGTGGGGCTACTGGCTGGCCGGCAACTGATTGGGTCGAAGACATGATGTTACGCACCCAATCACCAGCAGACTATGACCGGTGGGTGTCTAATGACATGAAGTTTAATGACCCCAAGGTAATAGCCGCAATTGATGAGTTTGGGTGGTTCGCAGGCAATGATGCCTATGTGGCTGGCGGAGCCGGTGCAGTCGCATCTACGGACTTCCGTGATAGCCCCAAGGGCCTGTTTAGCTCTCCTGTGCAGTGCTACATGCACCGTCAGGCTTCCTTTATACCTGCTTTCTTCCCAGAAGGAACGGTAGTTGGTGAGGATGCCGATTTCTTCTACTTTCCAGCCTATGCCGATAAGTCTTTTGGCTCCCCTGTATTGGGTGCGGGTACCGTTTGGGGAATCACTAATGACAGCCCTGAGGCCCATGAGTTAATCGCTTACTTGCAGGACTCAAAAGCACACGAAATATGGATGGCACGCAAAGGCTTCCTAACACCACACAAAGGTGTAGATACTTCGGTGTTCTCTGATCCTACCTTGAAGAAGATGAACGATATCCTCCTAGGTGCAACTACTTTCCGTTTTGACGGTTCTGATCTGATGCCCGGTGGTGTTGGTGCAGGGTCTTTCTGGACTGGTATGGTGGACTATGCTGGTGGTAAGAGTGCTCAGCAAACTGCTGATGAGATCCAAGCTTCTTGGGATGCTCTGAAGTAAACTATACGGTGATTAAAGTTTGCGGGCGACAAGGAGTCGCCCGCTTGTTCATTCAGGTATATCATCAGTGTATTTAGATAAATATTTCATCATTGGCTCAGGACTGCTTAAAGCCAAGTCACTCGTGTTCTATTTGTCCGAATAGTTAGGCAATTAAAGAGGCCTCAGCATCATGCATCCTTCTGTGCAAGGAATCGTTACCATTGTTGTAGGAATTACCACCTGTGTTACCTACTTCTACGTTTCCAACTGGGTATTGGATCACGTATTGTTTCCCGCTAAAGGGCCAAAAACGGGTCGCAATATCAATCGTGCCAATATGGTTAGGCCTTGGCTATTTTTGGCGCCGGCCTTGGCCGCATTGGGGCTGTATCTGGCTTACCCTATTGTAGAAACCTTATACCTGTCATTGACCGAGCGCCTGCCTGGAAATGAGTATCGTTGGGCAGGGCTGGATAATTATCGTCAGATGTTAGACGATCCCAAGTTCTCCGAAGCGTTGGTAAACAATTTGTTGTGGTTGTTGGTGGTGCCCGCTTTTTCTACAGCCTTTGGGCTTTTGGCCGCCCAATTAACTGATCGCATAGGGTGGGGTAATATTGCCAAGTCAATCATCTTTATGCCTATGGCTATCTCATTTGTTGGTGCGTCCGTTATCTGGAAATTGGTTTATGATGCCAAACCTGCTGGCGAAGCACAGATCGGCGTGCTGAATGCTCTTTATGTTGGGATTACGCATAATGACCCTCAAACCTGGTTGACCATTATGCCTTGGAACAGTTTTCTGTTGATGGTGGTGTTAATTTGGATTCAAACGGGCTTTGCTATGGTGATCCTATCTGCCGCTTTGCGCGGAATACCCGAAGAAACAATAGAAGCAGCTGTCGTTGACGGGGCCAATCCATTCCAAATATTTTTCAAAATCAAAGTACCGCAAATCATACCGACTATTTTGGTGGTTTGGACTACGATCACCGTTACAGTATTGAAGGTGTTTGATATCGTTTTTGCCATGACTAATGGCCAATGGGAAACCCAGGTTTTGGCTAACTACATGTTTGATAAATTGTTTCGAGCCAATGATTGGGGAGTAGGTTCTGCGGCGGCCATGGTGATTATGTTATTGGTGACACCCATACTATTTTTAAATATTCGTAATGCACGAAGGGAGATAGATTAGACTATGCATGCTGTACGAACTCAATCGACCTTAAACTGGACAGTGCATTTGTCGGTGTTGTTTTTAGTTGCACTATGGATTTTTCCAACCACGGGGTTGTTCGTGTCTTCTTTTCGCACGGTTGACCAAATTTCCAGTGGTGGCTGGTGGGCCTCCATGCTATCTGCTGAACAGAACCTTGTGGTGCGTGCTGCCAAACCAAGTAGTCAGGTGCAAGATGGTAATCTTTATGTCATTGAAGGAGGCCTGTTTGCTGCAGATAAAGGTATGGTGATTTCAGCTTGGGGCATCTCTTCTAAGGCCATCGGCGCCTATAAACCTAATCAATTCGCTGAGCTACGCAAAGGTGGCAGGATTACGGTCACAGCTGATGGTCATTTTCGTATGGTCAATAGTGAACCTTTTATCGGCTCACGGGGTCAACGTATTTTCTTTACTGCGCAAGTGCCACCAGAATTTACCTTGGCCAATTACCATGAAATGTTATTTGATTCTAGCAATATCGATGGCATGGCGGGTGCCTTTTTGGCGACTATGACGGTGACAGTGCCCGCTACCATTATTCCCATACTGATAGCGGCTTTTGCTGCTTATGCTTTGGCATGGATGCGTTTTCCGGGGCGTGCTATGTTGATTGCTGTGGTGGTTGGTTTGTTGGTTGTACCTCTTCAGTTGGCACTTATTCCGTTGTTAAAATTACATATGAATATTGGTATAGGCAAGGGCTATATTGGCGTGTGGCTCGCTCATACTGGTTTTGGTTTGCCGTTAGCTATATACCTACTACGTAATTATATGGCTGGTTTGCCTCGCGATATAATTGAAAACGCTCGTGTTGATGGAGCCACGGAATTTCAGATTTTTACGCGCATTATCTTGCCTTTAAGCTACCCAGCCTTGGCTTCCTTTGCCATCTTTCAGTTTTTATGGACCTGGAATGACTTGTTGGTTGCCAAGGTGTTTCTTATTGACGCCACAGGGCAAACCATAGTCATGACAGCAAAAATAGTTGAGTTATTGGGTACCTATGGTGGCAATTGGGAAATTTTGGCTACCTCCGCCTTTGTTTCTATTGCTGTGCCACTGGCTGTATTTTTTACTTTGCAGAAATACCTAGTGCGCGGTCTGCTTGCCGGCTCTGTTAAATAGGATTAGCTAATAATGAATACATTGAATACTTCGGATTGGTGGCAAGGTTGTGTCATTTACCAGATCTATCCACGAAGCTACCAGGACACAAATGGTGATGGTATCGGTGACCTTAGGGGGATCACTCAGCGTTTGCCTTATATTCGTGATTTAGGCGTGGAGGCTATCTGGATTTCGCCATTTTTTAAGTCCCCCATGGATGACTTTGGTTATGATGTATCAGATTATTGCGATATTGATCCTATGTTTGGCAATATGGCCGATTTTGATGCCCTGCTAGCCAAGGCCCACGAGCTGGGTCTTAAGGTAATGATCGATCTGGTTTTGTCACATAGTTCTGAGCAGCATCCATGGTTTGTTGAAAGCCGTACTAGTCGTGATAACAAAAAGGCCGACTGGTATGTTTGGTCTGATGCGCAGGCTGATGGCACACCTCCCAATAACTGGTTATCGATTTTTGGCGGCTCTGCCTGGCAGTGGGACGCGCGTCGCGAGCAGTATTACCTGCACAACTTTTTAGCTTCCCAGCCAGATTTGAATTTTCATTGTGATGAAGTGCAGAATGAGCTGCTGGATGTGACTCGCTATTGGTTACAAAAAGGTGTGGATGGTTTCCGCTTAGATACGATTAATTTTTATGTGCATGATAAACAGTTGCGGTCAAATCCGCCGCTGTCACCGAAGGAACGTAACAGCTCTATCGCGCCTGCGGTGAATCCTTACAACTATCAAAATCACCTTTATTCTAAAAATCAGCCTGAAAATATGGACTTTCTGCGACGTTTACGTAGTTTGCTAGACGAGTACGAGGGACGTACTTTACTTGGCGAAATTGGCGATGCTCAATATGGCCTGGAAATCTTGGGGCAATATACTTCTGGTAATGAGCGTGCTCATATGTGTTATGCCTTTGAGTTTTTGGAATCGAGACCGATGACGCCAGATTGGGTCCAGCGCACCCTTACCCGGTTAGCGGAGGTGGCGGCAGATGGATGGGCCTGTTGGGCCTTTTCCAACCATGATGTCATGCGTCACAAGACTCGTTGGAATCTTAGTGATGCTGGGGCTAAAACCTATGCGGCATTAATGATGTGTTTGCGAGGTTCAGCGTGTATTTATCAGGGTGAAGAACTTGGTTTTGGGGAGGCTGAAGTGACATTTGATGCGCTACAAGACCCTTACGGTAAAGAATTTTGGCCCAAGTTTAAAGGTCGTGATGGTTGTCGTACGCCGATGGTTTGGGAGGCAAACCAAGTGCAAGGTGGTTTTACCAGTGGCAAGCCTTGGTTGCCCATTAGTCGCTCCCATATGGCTCGGGTGCCAGCAATGCAAAAGGGGGTGGTAGGCTCAATGCTCACCCATTACCAACAAGTGATTGCTATGCGCCATACTTATCAGGCTTTGGCAAAGGGTAGTTTGATAAATATGCAAGCGACCAAACAGGTATTGAGTTTTGAGCGACAATTGGATGATGAAATTCTTTATTGTTGCTTCAACCTCAGCCCTGAGGTAGCTAGTGTTGCCATGCCAGGTGGTGATTGGCACAGGATTGATGAAAGATTATCTGGCTTGGTCGAGCCCAGCGAGCAGCTCATACTGGCAGCTTGGCAATATGTGATAGCCGTCAAAAACCTATAGATCTAATTAACAAGCGTCTAACAAGAGATAACATCATGGCTGATTTGCAACTCAATCAGATAAAAAAGACATACAAGGGCGGGGTAAATGTCCTCAAAGACATTAATTTGGATATCAAACAGGGTGAATTAATTGTGTTTGTAGGGCCTTCGGGCTGTGGTAAGTCAACATTGCTGCGCATGATCGCTGGGTTGGAGGATATTACCGATGGAGAGTTGTATATTGACGGTCAATTAGTCAATGACATACCCCCGGCGATGCGAGGCATTGCTATGGTATTTCAATCTTATGCGTTGTACCCGCATATGACCGTACGGGATAATATGGCTTTTTCTCTAAAAATTGCCAAAAAAACAACTACAGAGATTGAGCAAGCAGTAAATCAAGCCGCTAAAGCCTTGCAGTTGACGGAGTACCTAGATCGTTTGCCAAAGGACTTATCCGGTGGCCAACGACAACGTGTGGCGATTGGCCGGGCTATTGTGCGTGATCCCAAAGTCTTTTTGTTCGATGAACCTTTGTCTAATCTTGATGCTGCTTTGCGCGTGGCTACACGGATTGAGATTGCCAAGCTCAAAGAAGCCATGCCAGACCGTACTATGATTTATGTTACCCATGATCAAGTTGAAGCCATGACTTTGGCCGATCGTATAGTCGTTTTAGCGGATAAGAAAGTTGCACAAGTGGGTTCTCCGATGGATCTCTATGAAACACCGGATAATGAGTTTGTAGCTCGCTTTATCGGTTCGCCAGCCATGAATCTATTGCCAGGGGTAGTGGTTAAAGTAGGCGCTCAAACAACTATACGGCTAGATTCAGGTGTATCAGTGGTGTCTGCTATTGCCACCACTGACTCTGATTTGCATAAAAGCATTAATATAGGTATCCGACCGGAAGATTTGACGCCATGTGAGACGGGTGAGATATATCAAGCGCGAGTAGATTATACTGAAGCACTAGGAGACGTAACCTTATTGTACTTCCATGCAAAATTGGATGCCGAAGGCGTAGTAGCTAAGGTGCCTGGTATCCACATGCAGTGTCGTGATAAGGTCGTTAAAGTAGCGGCCAGACCAGAAAAGATTCACCTTTTCTACAATGGCCAGAGTATGCGCTCGACGTAAATTATTTGTTGCGCAGCATTTGTCATTGGGAATCGATAATAATGATTGTTACATGCGGCGAAGCACTTATTGATATGGTGCCAATAACAGTACCAAAACAGGTAGCTGGATTCCAACCTCTGGTAGGCGGTGCACTTTTTAATACCGCTGTGGGCCTTGGGCGTCTCGGAATACCCACCGCGATGGTGGCCGGTATTTCTAATGACATGTTCGGCGAACAGTTGGTGCAAGCATTGTTGGCCAGTCAAGTATCAACTGAATATTTGGTGCGTTCAAATTTGCCCACAACTTTGGCCTTCATTAAGCTCACTCATGGGCAGGCTAGTTATACGTTTTATGACGAAAATAGCGCTAGCCGGAGCCTGTTAATCGATGATATCCCTAGGTTGCCAAATTCGGTGTCCAGCCTCCTCTTTGGTGGTATTAGTCTAATTAGTGAGCCAGCAGCTGAAACATATTGCCAGTTGGCTGAGCATTATAGTCCTACCAAGATTATCATGCTGGATCCCAACATTAGGCCGGCATTTATTAACAATGAAAAAGCATACCGGCAACGCTTGCAGCGGCTGCTTGCTGTGGCTGATATAGTTAAGGTGTCAGATGAAGATTTAGACTGGTTGGTGCCTGGTGGGGCTGATGTGGCAGAAAAAGTGCTGCGTTTGCGTCAGTTGGCTAATGAGCTGCTGATAGTGACTCGTGGAGCACAGAGTACACTGGCTTTTGGCCGTGGTGGTATGTTGGTTGAAATGGCTGTGCATTCAGTACCCATAGTAGACACAGTAGGGGCGGGCGATACTTACAATAGTGGCCTCTTGGCTAGTCTCATGTCCCAGGGCTGCTTAAGTAAAACAGGTATGGCTGAGTTGCATATAGCTCAAGTCGAGAGAGCCTTGGTTTATGCTGGTAAGGTGGCAGCAGTGACCGTATCCCGAGCGGGTGCTAATCCGCCTTGGGCTGAGGAAATTGCTTAACTGTTTGAGCATAGAAGTATAGTATGCCCGCAACAAGCGCCAATGAGATGTTCATGCTTAGCCACTAAATTATCTAGCCCTTCCCCCCAAAATCATTTGCTGGAAAAATCTGTTATGCCTGACTATGCTTGCTTATTGTCGTGATCATTAGCGAGTGTGTACAAATGCAAGAACGTGAAAAGGGGACCTGGAAAAGCATGGCTGAGGCGACCCAGCATGACTTTGATATAGTTGGTGAGTGGGAACAAGAGTACAACGCGGGGTTGGTAGATCGCTTATTTGACCAATTGCGTATGCTGGATGAAGTTTGGACACCTTATCCTATTAATCGGTATCAGCATTCTTTGCAGTCGGCAAGCAGAGCCTATAATGACGGAGCCGATGAAGAGACTGTTGTGGCTGCCTTGTTGCATGACATTGGTGATGTCATCGCACCCTATAATCATGGTGAGGTTGCTGCCGCCATTTTGAAACCCTATGTATCTGAAAAAACCTATTGGATTGTTAAGCACCATTGCGTGTTTCAGGGTTATTATTACAATCATTATCTCGGTGGTGATCGTCTGGCGCGGGAAAAATACCAGCACAACCCATATTATGAGGACTGCAAGTATTTCTGCCATAACTATGACCAAAATGCCTTTGATGAATCCTACCCAAGTAAATCATTGTCCTTCTTTGAGCCCATGGTTAGGCGTTTGTTTGCTCGTCAGACCGGCCATTTGGAGCTGAATGAATACCGTCATGATGCAACCTAGACAATAGCGATACTAAAGTGTAGTCATGAAATCTTGACCTGTATCATATTGTGGTTAGATTGAGTTTGGCCGGCCTACAAACCCCGCTATGTTTCACGTACCTTTGTGATTATTACAAATTACATAAGGATGTTTCATGGCAGCGGCACAACAAGCCCAAATTGGCCAAAAGGTATTGGTTTCAGGCAACGAAGCGATTGCTAGGGCCGTGTGGGAAGCGGGCACCAAGGTAGCAGCGGCTTATCCAGGTACGCCAGCCACCGAAATCCTTGAATACTTGGGGCTCTATTCTGACATCTACAGCGAGTGGTCGGTAAACGAAAAGGTATCCCTTGAAGTGGCTATCGGTGCCTCTTTAGTTGGATCTCGAGGTTTCTGCGCTATGAAGCACGTGGGCCTCAATGTGGCCTCCGATGCGCTAATGACACTAACACTCACGGGCGTGCATGGCGGCCTTGTTATCGCCGTGGCTGACGATGTGGGTTTGTCATCATCACAAAATGAACAGGATTCGCGATTTTGGGGCCGTTTCGCCCATGTGCCCATTTTGGAGCCCGCTGATTCCCAAGAAGCCTATGATATGACTCGCATGGCTTTCGAATTGTCTGAACAATTCAATACACCAGTTATTGTGCGCCTAACTACCCGTGTGTGCCATGTGAAAACCACCATAGCCATTTACGGTGAACGCGAAGCGTTTAGCTTGGGCGGTTTTGCCAAAGATCCAGCCCGTTGGGTAATGGTGCCGACGGTGGCTCGAACCCGTTTGCCATTTCAGGCAAAGCGCGACTTGAAATTGGCACAGTATAGTGAAACAAACCCTTTAAATTTCAGCCTTTCTGGCGTCGATGAAAGTGTGGCTTTTATTACCTCAGGTCCTGCTTTCATGCATGTACAGGAGGCTTTCCCGCAGTCTCCAGTGTTTAAGATTGGTTATAGCTGGCCGATACCGATATCGGCTTTAAAAAATTTCGCTAGTCAGTATGAAAAAGTGCTTGTGGTCGAAGAAACTGAAGCGTTGGTTGAGACTGAGTTGAAAGCAGCAGGTGTGGAAAATATTAGTGGTAAGGATGTGCTTCCTTTGCATGGCGAACTAACCCCAGACGTGATTAAGTATGGGGTTGCCAAACTAATAGGGGCACCAATAACGAGCAACTTAATTCCTGCACAACAGGTTTTCCCAAGGCCGCCCACCATGTGTGTGGCATGCCCTCATTTAGGGCCTTATTTTGCCCTAGCTAGTATGCGTAATATCCATATTGCCGGTGATATTGGTTGTTATACATTGGGCGCTGGCCAACCATGGAATGCTTTGGATACCTGTATATCTATGGGGGCCTCCATGGGTGTGGCCCTTGGCATGGATAAAGGACGTGGTCCCGAGGATGAGAACAAAGCCATGGTCGCTGTGATTGGTGATTCCACCTTCTTGCATATGGGCATGCAGGGCCTTTTGAACATCACCTATAATCAGGGCAATGTCACTATTTTATTGTTGGATAATCGAGCCGTAGGCATGACAGGGGGGCAAAACAACCCGGGCAATGGTATGAATCTGCAAGGGGAGCAAACTAATCGTGTAGATTTTGCTAAATTGGTAGAAGCTCTGGGTGTTGCACCTGAGCGCATTCGTAAGGTCAATGCTTATGAATTACCCGTAGTGCTAAAAACCCTGCGTGAAGAAACCAAGATCAAGCAACCCTCAGTGGTGATTACCGGCAATCCATGTGTGTTGGTGGATGCCTACCAACCGAAAGGTCCATTATATGTTATGGAAAATGACTGCAACGGTTGTGGCAATTGTTTGGACACGGGTTGTCCAGCCATTTCTGTGACCCGCCGCGAAACTGTGGTCAAGCCCAATGGCCGTGAGAAGAAGTTGGCTTTTGTGACCATTGATACCAGTGTTTGCACTGGTTGCGGTTTATGCACCAAACCGTGTGCCCCTGATTGCATTCAGCCCTTGTCCTTACGAGGTGATTTGCCTAAAGACGTTAGCACGAGTCCAAGTTTAGGAGATAGCCAATGAATGAAGTAACGAACATCATGGTGGTAGGTATTGGCGGTCAAGGCGTTATGACTGCCGCAGAAATTTTGGCTGATGCGGCTTTACGACTCGACCATGATGTAAAGAAAACAGAAGTGGCGGGTATGGCTCAGCGTGGTGGGGTGGTGACTTCACAAGTGCGTTTTGGGGCGTGTGTTAAATCACCCGTCATCATAGAAGGTCAAGCGGATGTGCTGTTGAGTTTTGAACAGGCCGAGGCACTGCGTTGGCAGCATTGGTTGAAAGCTGATGGCGTATTACTGGTAAATGATAACCAGCTAGCCCCACCGGTGGTGAATTTGGGTTTATTTGACTATCCAGAAAATGCCCTTGCCGCCTTGCATTCTGGAGGTCGCCCCATGTCGGCATTTAATGCCACAGCGATTGCCTTGGAACTGGGCAATGTAAAATTGGTCAATACCGTGATGTTAGGCGCTGTAGCAGAGGCTTTGCCATTTTCTGCTGAGCACTTGTTAGAAGGCATTGTCAGTCGTTTTCGACAGAGTAAACCCCATCTAGTTGCGCTTAACGAGCGTGCTTTTAATTTAGGCCGCGCGGCGAGCGCTTCACAACTAGCTAGGGTTTCCTAATTTAAGAAGGGGTGATGGGTTGGCCCAAATAGGGGCAAGTTGTGTAGGGGAAGTGTTGTTCATGGCAAGCGAAATAGGCGCGCATAGTGCCGTTTCGCATCTACTTTTGTGTTAAGCTAGCGCTCCCTTAGGCCAAGTCAAATATACACCGCCATGCTTATCAAACTCACTGACTATCAACGTATCTATCACACCATTCAGGCTTTGTTGCTGCAAGACCGTGTGGCCGCGACTGATGTCAGTATGCTGTTTAGTGTTTATGCGGCACAAATTCTCAAGCATCACTACGGCTTGCAGGCTCAGCCCGTAGCGGGCGCCATGGCCATCCACCTTGGCCCTGGCAAAATTTTTAGCTATGGTCAACTCCAAGCAGGACAGCTACAGGCCACTAACGAGCATCAACAATGGTGGGTTGAAGTAGACGGCTGGCTGATCGATTTCACCGCACCCTTATTACCATTGCTTTATAAACGCACGGGCAATAAGGGCACCCAAGTGCCGTTCAAAATGTTGCAAAAACCTTTAGCTGACTGCCTTGAAAACTGGCAGTCATTGCGCCAAGCGGGAGAAATCTGGAAAGCCGAAGACGACGACCTGACGGTTATTGGTTTACAGCGCCTGGCCAGCAATCCTGGCCATATTGCTCGTGGCCAAGCCGCGGTAAAATGGTACGTGAAACCACCTAAAACCCAATCCAGTCCCATGACGATTACCTTGTCAAATGGTCAGCGTGCCACATACTCGTTGGGCTCACAAAGCCTGTCTGGTGCCTGGTAGTAGCTGCTTTCATTAAACCTACATGGTTGGCTTGCCACGCAGCTTTTTGACTTGTCCTTTTTGTGTTTTGGCATCTACTCGGCGGCGTTTGGAGGCCTTAGTGGGTTTTGTAGCAATGCGTCTTTTGGGTTTTTGGTTGGCTTTTTGAATTAGCTCTTGCAGTTGTTGCAATGCCGTCTGGCGGTTCATTTCTTGGCTGCGACTGTCCTGACTTTTTATGATAATTTTGCCCGAAGGGCTCAGGCGATGATCGCGCAATTTGAGCAACCTTTGTTTTAGGTAGTCGGGTAAGGCCTTTGAAGCATGAATGTCAAAAAACAAGTGCACCGCGGTAGAAGTCTTGTTGACATGCTGCCCCCCCGAGCCTTGGGCACGAATAAACTGCATTTCTATTTCCTGGGCTGGAATAGTAATGCTGGGGCTGATCTCGATCATCGCGGGTAAATCCCTTATTTGATTAGGTGGCGCTGACAAAAGCGATCACTACTGTGTTCCATAATTACCACCATCAACCACGTCATAACCATGGAGAAGATGAGGCGAAACCAAAGAATACCAGATAGGTGAGCGCCTATGAGCATAATTACTAGCGTATCTTCAATAAGGCTGTGACAAAAGCCTAACAGGGTGATAGCCGCAAAAATATCACGTTTGCTCACTTTGCCAGATTGAGCTTCTTTGATAAGCAAGCCGCCGCCAAAAGCGAGCCCTAAAGTCAAACCAACAAGGGTTATGGTGGTGGCTTCGCGACCGATTCCCATGATTTTCAATAATGGCCTAAGCAAGGTCTGAATTAGTTGTTCAATCCCCACTAGTTTGATGAGCTTTAAGCCAGTTAGCAAAACAATGATAACAACTTGTACCGCTAATAAACCTTCCAACTGCCCTAAACACCAGGACCAAAGATTAGTAGGTTGATTGTGTGGTTGCCAATAGATGTTAGCGGGTTCCTGTAGGTAGTTGCTTGCTGTGTAGCCCGTATGCAATAGCCAAGCCATGAGGTAACCACCGCTTAGGCGCAACACTAGTACACTGCGTAAACGCACACCCGTTCGCTGGGCGATACGAGCTTCGATAGGTAAACCGTGAGCCATCAGCATCAGCGTACCCAGCACCGTCATTTGGGCGGTCGTATAGTCACCAGGATCAGTGAGGCTGTATAGCACAAAAAAACCACCATAAATATTGGTGGCAATAGTGGCTGCCCACACCATACCCATGGTCTCGGGTAACCCAATGTTGGCCATAAGAGGAGCCAGTAGCTTGCCCAATAAGGTGACACCACCGAGCTCCTCCAGTATTTTGACTATTATGATGACAGGCACCATCAGGCGAAACAGGGGTACGGAGACGGTAATTATTTCCTGCCCTAATTCGCGGCCAAACTGCCGCCAGTAAGCGAAATTCGAAATGGGTGTATTCAGCATTGACTGTGTCTTTAAACTGGCGCACTATGCGGGGTCATTAATTAGAGCCGGAATTATGCCATGGATAGTGCCTTAATGATCGCTTTGGCGACAACATTTTTTTTTGTTTCGATAACGCCTGGAATGTGTATGACCTTAGCCTTGACCTTAGGCATGACAGTGGGCGTGCGTCGTACCATGTGGATGATGGCGGGTGAGCTAATTGGTGTAGGTCTGGTAGCCCTATTGGCCATTATTGGCGTAGCGGCGCTACTATTGCAGTACCCACCGTTATTTTATGTGCTCAAGTATGGGGGGGGCGCCTATCTCGCTTATCTGGGTGTGCAACTGTGGCAGTCAAAAGGTGCTTTAGCCATAGATTTGTCAGGTGCTGTAAAAGATACAGGTCGCTGGCAGTTGGCTATTCAAGGCGCAGTGACGGCTGTTGCTAATCCTAAGGCTTGGGCTTTCACTATTGCCATTTTGCCACCTTTTGTCGAGATGAATAAACCCTTGCCAATGCAGCTGGCTATGATTTTGGTGATCGTCTTAAGCACAGAACTTGTCGCCTTGTTGGCCTATGCCACTGGCGGCAAGAGTTTAGGAAAACTTCTGCAGAAAAACGACAATGTACGCGTTATGAACCGCATAGCTGGCACCCTCATGCTGGGCGTTGCTGTGTGGTTGGTATTGGGATAACTGGTTGTTGAAGTAGTGCAAATCCCTAAAAAATCCCCCTAGCAATGCTCTTGATAGGGGGGTAGTGTGCGTATACTGCTTTTGTGGTGACTAATTATAACAATCGTGGATCTGGGTCCATGCCTAAGAGGTGCCGGCCATAAATCTGTTTGCAAACGTCATAATCTGTGTAGGCGTGGGCGGCTGTCATATGAGATTCACGGAACAGGCGTTGGGCGTCATTGTCTAGGAACCAGGCATTGGCGCCGGAGGATTCGAATAGACGATCAACAGCCGCTACACACATTTTTACAGCATAAGCCTGGTTGGTGCGCCAATTAGCCAGTTGCTCGGTGGATGGTAAGGCTTGTTTCTTACCCATTTCAGTCAGATCGTCCCAGTCTTTTTCTAGCAGGGCGCGAGCGGCATTAACTTGGTGTTGAGATTCAGCCAAACGCATATAGGCAGGTACATCTTGTCCCACAGAGGCCCCGGTGTAGGCACGAATGCGGTTTTTGGAGCGTTCTTTAAACCACTCGATCATTTTCTCTGCAATACCCAAGCTGATAGCGGCAAAGCCACAGGCAAAATAAGGGCGGTAGGCAGAAAAGTATATTTCTGATTCGGGGTACATCCCCCAACCATCAGATTGTCCCGTCATCAAGGCTTGAGCTGATTGGATACGGTGTTCGGGCACAAATACGTTTTCAATTTTTAGGGTTTTGGTGCCAGAACCTTTCATTGCCATGGCGTGCCAGTCATCGATAATTTCGTAGTCAGAGCAAGGAATTAGAGCAAAGTGCTGGTGACGAGCTGGGTTGACTTTAGCACCCTCTCGCAGAAAACCACAAATGGCCCATTCGGAATGGTCACAGCCAGAACTCCATGTTAAGTTACCAGAAAACATGACCCCACCATCCACTTCTTCGGCCTTACCAAACGGCGCGATAGAGCTGCTTGCCGTGGCTAGAGGATCATCACCCCAGACGTCGGTTTGTGCTTGCTCGGAAAATAAGGCCAATTGGTGCTGATGAGTATTGAGTAATTGTGCGGCCCAGGTGGTACCGCCACAGGCTCCGGCTAACAATGCGGTAGCTTCACAGAATTCACGCAGTGATACTTCCATACCACCCCACTTTTTAGGTTGGAAGGCACGAATGTAACCAATTTCCTTTAGCAGTTTAATGTTTTCAGGGTGCGCCATACGTAGCTTTTCGCATTCGAAACGGCGTGATTCGATTACTGGCAGAATTTCTTTTACGCGTTCGACCAGAGTAAATTCTTGAGCCATGTTGGGACCTCTGTAGTTGTTTTTTTTCTGAGTTTATAGTTAACATGTTAACTAACAATGGGATTATCATAGCAAGAGTTGTTGATAATGCCAAGTCTTTCACGCAAAAAATTGACTTCACGCCATAGGCAACTGGTCAGTACAGGTCGGCTATCATGGTGTAGCATCGGCTCGGCTTATTGCGCAGCCAAGTGTTGGTAGCTAAAGGTCAACCGACAAGAAATTAAGCTCACTTGAGCCACAAAGCACCAATTAGGAACATCGACACAATAAACCATATTAATGACATTGCTTGCCAAAATATCACCTTATTGGATTGCTTTTGAACCTTACGATCGTGCACAAATTCGGCGTTGGGGTGAGTTAAGTCCTGTAAAAATTCATCCAGATGTTTATAACGATGCCCAAGCTCTGGTGTTAAGCCTTTACGCAAAGCACGGTCGAACCAAATGGGGACAATAGGGTTATAGCGGTCAGCCGGGATATATCGCAGTTTGGCTAGTTGTGCCGGGTTATCACAGTTTTCCAATGCTTTACCATAGGGCAGGTGGTTGGTAAAAATCTCATAGGTGATGCTAGCTAGGGAGAATAGGTCGCCCTGGATACCGGTGTTTTGCCCTAAACGTAACAATGGGTCTGCATAGTTCATGGTGCCAAGAATGCGGTCGCGCTCCATGGGGACAAATATTTCGTCGACACCAGCCACGAATACTGAGCCAAAGTCCACGAGGGTTGCGTGCATATCGGGGCCAATAATAATATTGCCAGGTTTTAGGTCTTGATGCAGCGTCTCTCGTTTGTGAAATGCCTTCAGGCCTTGCGTGATTTGTTTAACGATACTGATCGCTTGAGATGGTCTAGGGTAGGGGTTTTCGGCTATCCATTTCTCCAAGTTGATGCCCTCAACCTTATCCATCAAGTAATACAAAAAGTGTTTAGGACGGTCGCTAGTGACCACCTTTACCACGTGGGGGCTGTCAATGCGTGCTCCCACCCATTCTTCCATGATGAAACGTTCGATGTAGTCGGGATCGTCCTCATAGTTGGGAGAAGGTGTTTTCATGACACACTGTTTGTGGGTTTCTGTATCTTCTACCAAATACAGTTGGCTACGGCTGCTGGCATAGATTTCTTCGATGATTTTATAACCATCCATGGTCATGCCCACGCTCAGATCTGGTGGGAAGGGTAGGTTTGTCAGACGCTCGGTCAAACTATCAATATGGTCCTCTACCAGCTCTTCAACCTTGATTAGCTGACAGCTAATATTGTCCGTGCTGCCGGCTGCAAAAGCGGCATCAGCCATCATTTCACAAGCTGTGTTGAGGTCGCTTGTTTGTCTAATAATGGCCATGATTTCTTGCGGGCTTAAGCTATCATGAATGCCGTCTGTGGACAGCATAAACAGGTCGCCTTGTTCCATGGCCAAGGTGCGATAATCGAGGTCAAGCTTAGTGTCCATGCCCATGGCTCGTGACAAACAGCTTTTTGACTTGGATAGTGCGGTAACATGGTCCGTGGTTAAACACTCCATATGGTTATCACGTATGCGATAGATGCGGCTATCACCAACATGAAAAATATGCGCTGTGTGGGATTTCATGATAATAGCTGACAAAGTGCACAGCCAACCTCGGGTGTCGAGATAGTCGTGGCTACGGGCATATAAGGAACGGTTGATTGCCGTGAGTACTTTTTGTGCCGATTTTTTGACCGTCCAAATGTCTGGCGTATCAAAGTAATCGTTAATAAATTCAGTGACACACAACTCAGCCGCTTCGCCACCAGCTTCAGCGCTACTGACCCCATCGGCAATGATCGCGCAAGCACCTTTAGTGGTAAAAAGATTGTCTTGAGGGAAAAAGAAACTCAGGCAGTCTTCATTATGCGCCTTACGTCCGGCCAGACTTTGGCGGCCTTGGCTGATTTTGATTTCGCTTTGTAGGTGCGTAGGCATAGTTCCGGTTCCTTTAAAGCCGAAAGGCTGCCTACCTTTGCACAAGGTAAGCAGCCTGCATATGACGTGCTACTAGTTTACTCTACATCAATGAGTTGCACAGTCCCGTCTGGTAGTATTTCTGCCATTTTACCGCTAGGTTCATCCATAAATTGAACAAGCATAAATACCAAAATAGCGGAGGCACCTATCACCATGAAAAAGGTGGAGTAGTCGACAAAGGACAACACAGTCAGGTAGATGACCGCACCCACATTGCCGTAAGCGCCAGCCATGCCAGCTATTTGGCCAGTCATGCGTCGCTGAACTAGAGGTACGATGGCAAATACAGCACCTTCACCGGCTTGTACGAAGAATGAGCACGCCATAGTCGCGATCACGGCTAGTGGTATCCACCAGTCTGCGTCGATCTGGCTAAGTACAAAATAACCGACAGCTAAGCCGGCAATGAGGACAGATAAAGTCTTGCGACGGCCGATGCTATCGCTTAGGTGGCCTCCTGTTGGGCGAGCAACTAGATTCATAAAGGCAAAGCCAGAAGCCAGTAAGCCAGCTTGCACGGCGCTGAGACCTTCAAAAGTATCCAGAAAGAACAGTGGCAACATAGATACCACCGCTAACTCGGAGCCAAAGGTCACGAAGTAGGCAATATCTAAAACCGCGACCTGTTTAAATTTGTAGCGTTGGATTTCGGGCACGCCTTGTGCCAAGTGTTCCTTGTTGACATGGTGAATGGTACGAACCTGCACAATAAATAACACCACCAAAATCAGGTAAATACCGTTGCTTGCCATGTCATTCAGCAGGCCCAGATTGACAGGGCTTAATTTCCAGGTTAGCACGGCAAGTGCTAAGTACATAGGCACATTCATGGCCAGATAGAAGTAGAAGTCAGCTTTACTGGTGACTTCTAGGCCACCGTGCTTTTTAGGCTTAAAGTAGGTAGAACCTTTTGGCGTGTCCTTGGCGATACGGCGGTAAATAATACCGTACAGGAAGGCGATCACGCCCATCATACCAATGGCATAGCGCCACCCATCATCACCACCGTAAAGTAAGGCGATGGTTGGTAGGGACATGGCTGCTGCGGCCGAGCCAAAGTTACCCCAGCCTCCGTAGATGCCTTCCGCAATCCCAACCTGCTTGGCTGGAAACCACTCGGACACCATGCGGATACCGATCACAAAACCGGCGCCAATGAAACCGCTGAGAAAGCGCATCACGGCCAGTTGTTCGTAGGTTTGCGCTGAGGCGAAGCCAACAGCAATTAATCCACCGATCATTAATAGTGTGCTAAATACCAACCGTGGTCCATATTTATCTACTAGCGTACCAATCACGATGCGCGACGGGATAGTGAGTGCAACATTTAAAATAAGCAGGGCTTTGATTTGAGGGGTGCTTAAGTCAAATGCTTCTTTGATAATAGCCATCATAGGGGCATGACTGAACCACACTACAAAGGTCAAAAAGAAAGCAAACCAGGTGATGTGCAGTGTTTTGATTTTGGGGTCGCCAAAATTAAACAGATGCAGTTTTTCGGTACTCATACTAGTAACTCCGTAAAGTGCAAATCATTCAGTGAACTGATGCACCAAACATAATGCCGCATGGGGGAGTGCTACTTGATCTAAGTCAATCTCTGGGGTCTCAATATTTGTCCTATTTGGCCTTACTACCACCTTGGTGGTATATGAATAATGACTATAAATATATGATAAATAAGAAATAATTCTTTTATTAGAGAGAAGCCTAAGAAGCTTGAGAAGAGGTTAGGTTAGAAGGGGTATAGCCGGGTTTTGAACTGTTGCCATTGCCAGTCGCAGACCCTAAGTCTGAGCCTGGCAATGACCCTGTATGGGCTTGACTCTAATTCAAGCCTTCCTGCACAGCCCATACAGCCACTTCTACTCGTGAACGTAGGCACAGTTTTTTCAATAGGTGTTTAACGTGCACCTTCACCGTACCTTCGGTAATATTGAGTTTACGGGCTATAACTTTATTGGCCATTCCGTTAGCAATAAGTCTGATGATCTGTTTTTCTCTTGGCGTAAGCGTCTGCATGTCTATCTTGTCTGAGCGTTTGTTTGACTGCAGGGCTTGGGCCAAGAGAGTAGTCAGACGCGGGCTTATGACTAGAGTGCCAGTGGCCGCTTGTTCTAGGCTGGTAAGTAGGTCTTCGGGTTCCATGTCTTTAAGCAGGTAACCATCGGCACCGGCCTTGAGTGCTGCCACTACGTCTTCTTCGTTGTCGGACACGGTAAATACCACTATGCGTGAGCTGACGTTTTCTTCACGTAACATCTTGAGGGTTTCAATGCCATTGATTTCCGGCATGTTAAGGTCCAACAAAATAAGGTCAGGGTCGTATTTCTGAGCTTGTTTTATGCCCTCAACAGCGTTGCAGGCTTCGGCTACGACCTGCATATTGGGGTTCATCTCAATAAGTTGTTTAACACCTTTACGAAGCAAAGGGTGATCGTCAATCAACAAAATGCTCGCACTGTTATCCTGCATGGCTTATTTCCTTTAGGGTGCTTTTGGTTTGAAAGGTGACATGCACGCGCACGCCACCGGAACTTTGGTTCTCGATGCTTAGTTCGCCACCGAGGGATGCAGTGCGATCTTGCATTATGACCAAGCCGTAATGGTTAGCCATATCTTGATGATCAGGCAAGCCTAAACCGTTGTCACATATGGTCACACTGACTTTACTTTGCTCGGCTTCGACAAGTACGCTGGCTTCATTACAGTTGGAATGTTTAACAATATTAGCCAAGGCTTCTCGGATGATCTGTAATACGTGAATTTCTTCATTGGCGGTAAGGTTGAGATGATGAATACGATATTGAGAGTCAATAATAAAGCCTAAGCGCTCCGAGAATTCTTCAATGGTGGCATCCAGAGCCGGTCCCAAGCCGGGTATGTCTAGCTTTAAACGGAAGGTTGATAATAATTCGCGTAATTGGCGGTAAGCATTGTTGAGGCCCTCTTTTAGTTCCATGACGACTTCGTCCATCTGTGATTCCTTGGCATCTTGTTTGCGCATCATCCCTAATCGAGCCACTTGAATTTTCAGATAGGACAGGGACTGAGCCAAAGAGTCATGCAGTTCTCGGGCAATGACTGAGCGTTCTTCAATCAATGACATATGCTGGTCTTGACTGGCTTTCCGCTCCAGTGATAAGGATGTACCGAGGTTTTCAACGATGGTTTCTACCAGCTTTATTTCTTCGTTGCTAGGTGGTTGATCAGGTAGGAATTGGGCTCTGATTTCACCAAAGTAGGTTTCTTGCACTTGAATAGGCAGGGTCATAGCTTGGTGTGGTCGTTCGTCTATTTGGTTGCCCAAACAACGATAACAATCGGTATTGATACAGGTGTTAGGGCGTTCTGGGGATGTGGTGATCAGTTCACGATAGGCCTGTTTGTTTGAGTCTGTAAGGGTCAAGCTAATAGGACCAAAGTTTGAAATAGTTTCTAGTTGTTGCATTACCGGCATAAAGCGTTGGCAGATATCTTCCTGACGATTGAGGCTGCGGTTGGTGTTATAAAGTAGTTGCAAGGCTTCATTGGTTTTTTGTAACTCAGAGGTTTTGTTTTCAACCCGTTGCTCTAGATCGTTGTAGATTTTTTGCAGTTCTTCAGCCATGCGGTTGTATGTGTTGCTAAGCAAACCCAATTCGTCTTCACTTTGGTAGTCATGGCGGCCTGATAGGTTGCCAGAGCTCGCAAGCTTGGCTAAGGTTACTAGTTGTTTTAGTGGGCGTATTACGTTGTTGTTAATGTCCAGCATGGCTACCAAAATGATGATAATGGTCATTACCAAACTAATCCCCTGCACTAAGGACAGTAATTTAATTTTGGATTCGGTGCTTTTCTCCAGCAGCATGACCATGGCGTCTATGTTGTTAACGAAAGGCGTCATAATGGCCGTTAGTTGTGCGGTACTAATTTTTTCTTCTATACCCGCTAGGTAACGGGGTTTGATGTCGCTGAACCATTGTTTTTGCAAATTTTGGTAGTGATTATAAAGGTTGATGGCGCCGTCTTTGGTAATTACCGAGGAGAGTATCTGGCTATTTAAACGTTGTTCAAAATCGGCCAGATCAGCCTGCAATACGCTGGCATTAACTGAACTTGGTTGGTAGATATGGTCACTGGCATCGGCAACCAGCTTATAGGACATCATGCGTAAGGAGCCAGCGAGGTTAATAGCGCCAGCATCGCCTTGCGTATTTTGTGCCACCAGTACAGAACCCACCATACTTACCAAGGCCATCAGACTGACAGCAAACATGGCAGCGCCAATTCGCGCAATTATCGATTTTTTAAATAGTGGCATTCCTAATCAATCCTTTTGATTGGCCTACTCACAAATAGCTAGCAGGGCAGTATTATCCATTGTATAGGCTAATTATGTGTAAAAAATAAAATAAAAACAATAACTTGTGTCACAGATCTGGTATACCACTAAAGTGGTAGTCGGGCAGATTGTGCGAAAATTCGACGTTCTAGCTATTGATCTTGATCAAGTGTTATAAGTTCAAGCTGCTTTATTTTGGCCCATATTCGTATTAACCGCAAATTTGGGCCACGACTTGAATCCTACCATTAGCCAACAATCATCAGCAATCGCCATGGCGGCTTTAGTTTTCGCCGGCTGCTTTGCTGCGTGGACCATGGTGTCGGTAATTGGTTTGCAAATTCAACAGGAATTACGCTTGTCAGACACCCAGTTCAGCATACTGGTGGCTAGCCCCTTATTGTCGGGTGCGTTATTGCGTTTGCCTGCCGGTATGTTGGCTGAACGTCTCGTTAGCCGCAACCTTATGCTTTGGTTGCTGGTAGCCGTCGCTGTGCCATTATTGCTGTTTTCTTATGCCCAATATTTTTGGCAGTACTTGTTGTTGGGGGTAGCCATTGGTGCTGCTGGCAGCATGTTTAGTATTGGCGTGTATTTTGTATCTAGCCGATCTTCCCATCAAAACCAAGGCTTAAACCTTGGTATTTTTGGTGCTGGTAATATGGGTGCGGCTCTGACCAACCTTGTGGTTCCCATGATTATTCTGGCCTATGGCTGGCGCACGGTACCAGATATATATGCATTGGCATTACTGCTGTTGGCGTTATTTTTCTGGATTTTGACCAGCCCAGAAGGTGATCAGCATAGTCATCGAACTGAGCCTTTAACTTGGCAGCGCCAAATTCGTCCTCTTGCTGACGCACGTGTTTGGCGCTTTGGACTCTACTATTTTTTTATGTTTGGTGGTTACATTGCGTTAGCTTTGTGGCTACCAGGCTATTACATGAATCATTATGGCCTCACCATTCAGGACGCTTCTTTTTTAACTTTGGCATTTACTCTGGCTGGCGCACTAAGCCGGATATTGGGTGGCTGGTTTGCTGACCATTTTGGTGCCAGGCAAGTTAACTGGAGCGTATTCTGGGTTTGTTTGGTATGTCTTTTTTTCCTGTCCTATCCCTCTACATCTATGACCATTCATGGCACGCATGGCGACATCTCTTTTGCTATCGCGATGCCACTCTGGCTGTTTACTGTACTAGTGTTGGTTATGGGTGTGGCAATGGGACTAGGAAAGGCCAGTGTGTTGCGTGTCGTCTATGACTATTACCCTGACCGTATGGGTACGGTCGCTGGCACCGTGGGCATGTTGGGCGCGATTGGCGGCTTCGGCTTGTTGATCAGTTTTGGCCTAATGGCCGATTTTATAGGTGTTCGCAGTGCTTGCTTTATGTTGCTTTATGGTTTGGCTGTCGCCTGTATGTGCGTTATGTACTACGGCGTGAGTCAGGAACAAAAGCGCAGTCGATTGCAAGAAGCGATTCGCCATAATTTTCTGCATGATGATTCTGAATTAAAGGATATTGAGAGGTAGAGGGTGTGCGCACAATGCAACAGGCATTAAGGCAAAAAACCGGCAACAAGTCCCATTTACCAAGGGCCAATGCCCATTTTTAAACCCTATTGGCAAGTATAAACGTATTGCGCCACCCCTATAACTCAGGCACTGCACACAGATTAAATTAGTAGCCGTGTTTATTAAGAACACACAAAGTCGGAGAATGACGATGACTGACCTAAAGAAATGGGACGTTGAGAACGAACAGTTCTGGGAATCGGAAGGGAAGCGAGTAGCCAGTCGCAACCTATGGATATCTATCCCCAGTTTGTTAAATGGTTTTGCTATATGGCTGTATTGGGGCATTATAACGGTACAAATGCTTAACCTAGGTTTCCCCTTTACCAAAGCGGAACTATTTACCTTGGCGGCTATTGCTGGTTTAACCGGCGCTACCTTGCGTATCCCTAGTAGTTTTTTTATTCGCTTAGCCGGTGGTAGGAACACCATCTTCTTTACCACTGCTCTGCTGATGATTCCTGCCATTGGCGCGGGTTTTGCCTTGCAAGACAAGGACACACCTTTATGGGTATTCCAGCTATTGGCATTCTTGTCGGGCATTGGTGGTGGTAACTTCGCTTCCTCCATGTCCAATATCAGTTTCTTTTACCCTAAAAAGCAGCAAGGTCTGGCGTTGGGTTTGAATGCTGGTTTAGGCAATGTTGGCGTGACTACCATGCAGATCCTGATTCCTTTGGTGATGACCTTCGGTATTTTTGGCGGCGAGCCAATGATTCTGGAAAACACCTCAGGAACTTTGATAGGTAAAATTCCAGCCGGTTCAGAAACTTATATCCATAATGCCGGTTTTGTTTGGTTGCTATTTTTAATACCCCTAGCCATTTTAGGCTGGTTTGGTATGAACAATATCCGGACACCTGAAGTGTCCCCAGATATAGGTTCACCGGTAGCTTCTATGGTGCGTATCGGTGGGTTGTTATTAATTGGTTTCTTGGCGGCAGCTATAGGCTTGTATATTATCTTGCCTGCTCCCACGGGTCTGGGTGCCCCCTCTTGGGTTAAGTGGCCGGTAATTATCGGGGTTATTTTTACTACGGTCCTGATGATGAAAATGATCCCTGGTGATATCAAGACAAATCTCCAGCGTCAATTCAAAATATTTGACAACAAACACACCTGGATCATGAGCGTTATCTATACCATGACCTTTGGTAGCTTCATTGGTTACTCGGCTGGTTTCGGTCTGGCCATCAAGGTGGTATTTGGTTATCAGCACGTGATGGTTGATGGTGTGATGACTCATGACATCATTAATGCTAATGGCCCGTCGGCTTTGATGTACGCCTGGATGGGGCCTTTCATCGGTGCCTTTATTCGTCCAGTCGGGGGTTGGATGGCTGACAAGCTGGGTGGAGCACGGGTAACCCACTGGGTCTCTGTTGTCATGATTGCTAGTGCTCTGGGTGTGGCTTACTTTCTCAAAGCGGCATACACGTCTGCCACTCCAGAAGAATTCTTCCTGCCCTTTATGGCGTTATTCATGATTCTGTTTGCAGCAACTGGTATTGGCAACGGCTCTACTTTCCGCACTGTCGCCATGGTGTTCCCCAAGGAGCAAGCAGGCCCAGCCCTAGGGTGGACTTCGGCCGTGGCCGCCTATGGTGCCTTTGTTATTCCCAAGGTATTTGGTGAGCAGATTAACCTGGCCACGCCAGAAGATGCTTTGTATGGTTTTGCCGTCTTTTATGCCATTTGTTTGGCGCTAAACTGGTGGTATTACCTAGGCCCTAAAGCTGAGTTCAAGAATCCTTGATACTCGTCCTTGGCCGAGCGGTTGATATAAGCTGGCGACTAATGATTTTATTCTTTAGGCCGGCTTACCATGCCAGCACAAGGTAACAATTTCTCAAGCAAGTGCAAAGGGGCCTAGAGCCCCTTTTTATTGCTTTCAAAAAAAGCATCACCAGACCGTTCGCTGGTTTCCGAAAACCAATCATAGGCTTGTTTTGGGTGCTTCTACTCACTTAATACCCCCATAAACTCGATGGCTTAATAGGGTGTGTTTAATGTTAATTATTTAGAAAATAAATACATATAAAACAATTAGTTAAGTGGTTATTAGAGAATACCACTAAGGTGGTATATAGGGCTGTTTTGGGTCTGCTAGAAGGGCATCGAATTGACCTTGGTCAACTTTTTCTTTAGCAGACCCAGTAAGGTGCATTCACAGTAAACAACATTGCTGCTGTCTATGGAAGGGCAGGTAGTAATACAGAGCAGTAGGATTGGTGTTAAATCCAGTCCTTTATATCCGGGGCAGTGACCAACTCTAGATTGGTGGTTGTCAAAATATGGTGATTTCAGGGGAAAATTGAATGAGTCACTTACTAGATCGATTGAAGTTTCTAAACAAGAAACAAGGTACCTTTGCTGATGGTCACGGTGAAACCGTTAAGGAAAGCCGTGCTTGGGAAGATGGGTATCGTGCCCGTTGGCAGCATGACAAGATTGTGCGTTCTACCCACGGGGTAAACTGCACAGGTTCATGTAGCTGGAAAATTTATGTTAAGAATGGTTTGATCACTTGGGAAACTCAGCAAACTGATTATCCGCGTACACGACCAGATTTGCCTAACCATGAGCCTCGTGGCTGTCAGCGTGGCGCGAGCTACTCCTGGTATATTTATAGTGCCAACCGCCTGAAGTATCCATTGGTGCGTAAAGCACTAATCAAGTTATGGCGTGATGCCCGAGCCGAATATAATGATCCTGTCGATGCCTGGCAGTCGATTGTGGAGAATACTGAAAAGTCCAGTTGCTACAAGACCAAGCGTGGCATGGGTGGCTTTATTCGCTCCAGTTGGGATGAGGTGAATGAAATTATCGCCGCTTCCAATACCTATACTATTAAACAGTATGGTCCAGATCGCGTTGTTGGTTTCTCACCTATTCCAGCGATGTCTATGGTGTCTTATGCTGCTGGTGCGCGCTACCTGTCCTTGATTGGTGGTGCTTGTCTGAGTTTTTATGACTGGTATTGTGACTTGCCACCCGCTTCGCCAATGACTTGGGGTGAGCAAACCGACGTACCTGAGTCTGCCGACTGGTACAACTCTAATTATATTATCGCCTGGGGTTCTAACGTACCTCAAACTCGCACCCCGGACGCTCACTTCTTTACCGAAGTGCGCTACAAGGGTGCCAAGACTGTATCCATAACACCTGACTATGCAGAAGTGTCTAAGCTTACCGATCAGTGGTTGAGCCCAAAACAGGGTACAGATGCTGCCTTGGCGATGGCTTTTGGTCACGTTATTCTGAAAGAGTTCCATATAGACAATCCTACTGAGTACTTCTTGGATTATTGCCGTCGCTACACGGATATGCCGCTTATGGTGCAATTGGAGCAGCGTGAAGATGGTTCTTATGCGCCAGGTCGCTTTATTCGAGCTGCTGACTTTGATGCCAGTCTGGGTGAAGAGAATAACCCGGAATGGAAAACGGTTGCCTTTGACAAGAACAGCAATAGCTATGTAGCACCAAACGGTTCTATTGGTTTCCGCTGGGGTGAAAAAGGCAAGTGGAATGTGGAACAGAAGCAGGGCGAAAATGGCGCCGAAGCTGATTTGCAGATGAGTTTGCTGGACGAGCACGATGCCATAGTTTCTGTAGGTTTTCCTTATTTTGGTGGTGTTGAAAACGAACATTTCACAAATAATGTATTCGAAGACGTTATTCATCACAATATGCCAGTCAAGAAAGTAACATTGGCCGATGGCAACGAAAGCCTGTTGGTTACTGTTTATGACCTGATGTTGGCTAACTACGGTATTGATCGTGGCCTAGGTGGTGACTATGTGGCTCAGTCCTATGATGACAATGCGCCATATACCCCAGCCTGGCAAGAACAGATTACTGGTGTGCCACGCGCCCAAGCTATCCAGGTAGCCCGTGAATTTGCTGATAACGCTATGAAGACCAAGGGTAAGTCCATGGTTATCGTTGGCGCTGCCATGAATCACTGGTATCACATGGATATGAATTACCGTGGCCTCATGAACATGTTGATCATGTGTGGTTGTGTGGGTCAGTCTGGTGGCGGTTGGGCTCACTATGTAGGTCAGGAAAAGTTGCGTCCTCAAACAGGTTGGACGCCGCTGGCCTTTGGCTTGGATTGGCAGCGTCCACCACGTCATATGAATGGTACATCCTTCTTCTACAATCACTCCAGTCAATGGCGTTACGAGAAGCTGGATATTAAAGAGATTCTGTCTCCTCTGGCCGACCAGAAGAAATTTACTGGTAGCTTGATCGACTACAACGTGCGTTCTGAACGCATGGGTTGGTTGCCATCAGCACCGCAGCTGAATCGCAATCCGCTAGGCATCTCTAAGGCCGCCGCCGAAGCGGGTATGACCCCGTCGGAATACACTGTTGAGCAATTAAAGTCTGGTGCCATGAATTTTGCCTGTGAAGATCCTGATAACCCTCAGAACTTCCCACGTAACATGTTTATCTGGCGCTCCAATTTGCTAGGCTCCTCTGGTAAGGGCCATGAGTATATGCTCAAGTACCTGTTGGGCACCAAAAATGGTGTTATGAATCAGGATATTGGCGAAGCCGGTGGAGCCATGCCAGAAGAGGTGGTTTGGCATGATAAAGGCGCTGAAGGTAAGCTTGACTTGCTGGTGACTTTGGATTTCCGTATGTCCACCACCTGCTTGTACTCTGATATTGTGTTGCCTACTGCCACCTGGTACGAAAAGGATGATTTGAATACCTCAGATATGCATCCCTTTATTCACCCTTTGTCAGCTGCTACTGACCCTGCTTGGGAAGCTCGCTCTGACTGGGATATTTATAAAGGTATTGCTGAGAAGTTCTCAACTGTATGTGATGGCCACTTGGGCGTCGAAAAAGACTTGGTTACCCTGCCAATGCAGCACGACTCTAATGGTGAGTTAGCACAAGCGTTGGGAGTGACTGACTGGAAGAAGGGCGAGTGTGACCCTATTCCTGGTAAGACCATGCCGGCTTTGATTGAAGTAGAGCGTGATTACCCTAACACATACAAGCGCTTCACCTCGGTTGGGCCATTACTGGAAAAGCTGGGTAACGGTGGTAAGGGTATTGACTGGAATACCGACGCTGAAGTGGATCTGCTTAAGCAATTGAACTGGACTCATACTGAGGAAGGTGCCAATGAGGGTAAGGCCAAGCTGGAAACGGCGATTGATGCCGCTGAAATGATTCTTACTCTGGCGCCAGAAACCAATGGTAGTGTGGCCGTTAAAGCGTGGGAAGCACTAGGCGAATTTACCGGCCTGGATCATACCCATTTGGCCAAACCTAAACAGGAAGAAAAAATCCGCTTCCGTGATGTTCAGGCGCAGCCACGTAAGATCATTTCCTCACCAACTTGGTCAGGTCTGGAAGACGAGCATGTATCTTACAATGCTTGCTATACCAATGTGCATGAATTAATACCGTGGCGCACCCTGACCGGTCGTCAGCAGTTTTATCAAGATCATGAATGGATGCGTGCTTTTGGTGAAAGCCTAATGGTGTATCGTCCACCGATTAATACCCGCAGTGTGGCCCCCTTGATGAATGCCAAGCCTAATGGCAACAAGGAAATTGCTTTAAACTGGATTACACCGCATCAGAAGTGGGGTATTCACTCTACTTACTCAGACAACCTGTTGATGCTGACACTATCTCGTGGTGGCCCCATCATTTGGATGAGTGAGGGTGATGCCAAGTCAGTAGGGATCGAAGACAATGACTGGGTAGAGGTGTTTAACGCTAATGGCGCCATTGCTTGTCGTGTGGTGGTGTCCCAACGTGTACCTGATGGTATGACCATGATGTATCACGCTCAGGAACGAATTATTAACATGCCTGGTGCTGAAACTACAGGAACCCGCGGCGGTATGCATAACTCAGTTACTCGTACCTGCCCTAAGCCGACGCATATGATTGGTGGCTATGCTCACCAGGCCTACGGCTTTAACTATTACGGTACCGTAGGCTCTAACCGCGATGAGTTTGTTGTGGTACGTAAAATGAAGCGCATCGACTGGCTCGATGGCGAAGGCAACGATTACACACAGGAGGGCAACGCATGAAAATTCGTTCACAAGTAGGCATGGTGCTTAACCTTGATAAGTGTATAGGTTGTCACACCTGCTCAGTTACCTGTAAAAATGTTTGGACTTCCCGTGAAGGTATGGAATATGCCTGGTTTAATAATGTGGAATCTAAGCCTGGTGTTGGTTATCCCAAAGAATGGGAAAATCAGGATATCTGGAATGGTGGCTGGAAACTCGGCGCCGGTGGTGATTTGAAACCACGTATTGGTGGCAAGTGGAGAGTATTAGCCAATATCTTCGCTAACCCCGATGTGCCAGAGATTGATGACTATTACGAGCCTTTCGATTTCGATTATCAACATCTGCATAACGCGCCAGAAGGAAAGCATCAGCCTACAGCAAGGCCACGCTCTTTGATTAGTGGTAAGCGTATGGATAAAATCGAATGGGGCCCTAACTGGGAAGAAATCCTAGGCACTGAATTTGCTAAGCGCTCTAAGGACAAGAATTTCGACAACATCCAAAAGGAAATTTACGGCGAGTTCGAAAATACCTTTATGATGTACCTGCCACGTTTGTGCGAGCACTGCCTGAATCCGGCTTGTGTGGCCTCATGCCCAAGTGGTGCCATCTACAAGCGTGATGAAGATGGTATTGTACTGATTGATCAGGATAAGTGTCGCGGCTGGCGTATGTGCGTTAGTGGCTGCCCTTATAAGAAGATCTACTACAACTGGAAGTCTGGCAAGTCTGAGAAGTGTATCTTCTGCTACCCTCGCATTGAGGCGGGTCAACCTACGGTTTGCTCTGAGACTTGCGTTGGTCGTATTCGCTATTTGGGCGTACTGCTTTATGATGCCGACAAGATTGCCGAAGTCGCTGCCAGTGGCAGTGAGAAGGACTTGTACGAAAGGCAGTTAGAAATATTCCTTGATCCGTTTGATCCAAAAGTTATTGCTCAAGCCAAGGCTGATGGCATTCAGGACAATGTAATTAAAGCTGCCCAGCAGTCTCCAGTATACAAGCTGGCTATGGACTGGAAATTGGCACTGCCATTACACCCTGAATACCGCACCCTGCCAATGGTTTGGTATGTACCACCTCTAAGCCCTATTCAGTCTGCGGCTGATGCTGGTTATATTGGTATGAATGGTGCTATTCCTGATGTTGACTCCCTGCGTATTCCGGTTAAGTACCTAGCTAATATGCTCACAGCTGGTGATGAAGAACCCGTACGTCTGGCTCTGCAACGTATGTTGGCCATGCGCGCCTATAAGCGTGATGAAAATGTGGAAGGCAAGATTAATCTGGAAGTTCTAGAACAAGTGGGTCTAACTGAACTGCAAGCCAAAGAAATGTATCGCTATCTGGCCATTGCTAACTACGAAGATCGTTTTGTGATTCCTACTAGCCACCGTGAGTTGGCTAAGGAAGCCTTCCCTGAGCGGGGTGGTTGTGGCTTTAGTTTTGGTAATGGTTGCGGCGACGGTGACAGTGAATACAACATGTTCGGTGGACGTAAGCAAACCGTTACCATGGTGGAAAAAGTCGGTGCCGTGCAAACGCTGGATCCAAACAACTAGGAGTAACGATTATGCAAAGTTTAAAATTGATTGCTCTGTTGATGGATTACCCTACTGCAGAGATGTATCGTGAAGCTGGTAACCTTGAGGTGGCAGCGCAAGCTGCCACTGATTTGGAACCATTTCAACGTGACGCCCTGGTGGATTTTATTAGCCAGCTTACCGATCTCACCTTGTTAGATGCTCAGGCTGATTATGTAGGTTGGTTTGACCGTGGTCGTTCATTATCACTACTGTTGTTTGAACACGTGCACGGTGAATCTCGTGACCGCGGACAGGCCATGGTCGACCTGATGAATGTGTACAACGAGAATGGCTATGAAATTGGTGCTCGTGAATTACCTGACTATATTCCTTTGTTTCTGGAGTATCTAAGTCAGCGCCCTGAACAAGAAGCTCGCCAGTGGCTGTTGGATGTGAGTCACATCCTTGCTTTGTTGGAGACTCGTTTGTTAGATCGTGAGAGCAATTATGCCAAGCTCTTTACCATATTACTGGAGCTCAGTGGCGCCAAGATCGAACGTCAAGAACTGGTGGATAAGGTTGCGGCAGAAGAACCGGATTATTCTAATGAAGCCTTGGACAAGGTATGGGAAGAGGAAATGATTCGCTTTGGTGCTCAAACCGGTGATAGCTGTGGCAATAATGCAGTAGCCCAACGTCGTCAGGAGTTATCCCAAGTTCAACCACTGCAATTTGTTGATGCAAGTGTGACCGGCAGTGATGCTGGTCAGGCTGGCAGTTAAGGAGAAACATCATGTCTTATATAAATGAGTTACTGTTTGGTCTCTATCCTTACTTCGCCTTTGTGGTGTTTTTAGTAGGGAGTTGGGCACGCTATGATCGTGAACAGTACACCTGGAAAGCTGGTTCCAGCCAAATGCTGGATAAGAAAGGCTTTCGTCTGGCCAGTAATCTGTTTCACATAGGCGTTATCTTTATCGTCTTGGGTCATGTGGTCGGTCTGTTAACTCCCCATGCGGTGTATGAAGTATTTATGACTTCAGCCACCAAGCAAATGCTAGCTATGGTAGCGGGCGGTATTGCGGGTGTACTAGCCCTGTGGGGTGGTATTTTGTTGTTAAAGCGTCGGCTTACTAATCCTCGAGTCCGTGCCTCTAGCAGCAAAGCCGATATCTTGGTGTTAAGCATGCTGGTTGTGCAAGCAGGTTTGGGTATGTTAACTCTGATCCCCTCCATGCAGCATCTTGATGGCAGTGTGATGTTAGAACTGGCAGCTTGGGCGCAGGGCATTGTCACTTTCCAAGGTGACGCCGCTACACACTTGGCCGGTGTGAGCATTATCTACAAGATTCATATCTTTTTAGGTTTGAGTTTGTTTGTGGTGTTCCCGTTCACACGTTTGGTGCACGTATTGAGCGTACCCGTTAAATACTTTGCACGCAGCTATCAGATCGTGCGTCAGCGCGGCTAAGGAAGGCTTAGTTTACTAACTCGGTCTGTTGCCTTGGGTTTGAGCCCATTGCAACAGACTGGTTAATCGTTTTTTAAGGATGCAACCATGCAATTAATCGATAGTATCAATGTCACGCCAGCTGATAATCACTTTACGCAAGTCATCGTAAATGGTGTGGCGATCAGCGAAGAAGATATTTTGCAAGAAATGCAATATCACCCAGCCGAGCAGGCTGAACAAGCGCAACAGGCAGCAGCCAGAGCCTTGGTGGTTAAAGAACTTATGCTGCAACGTGCTGAGCAACTGCATATCAGCGCTACAACCCAAGCCGGTGAAAGCCAGGAAGAAGCGATCATTCGTGTGCTACTGGAGCAAGAAATTCAACGCCCAGAGCCTGACGATGAAGCCTGCCGCCGCTATTTCACAGCCAACCCTGAAAAATTCAAAAGCCCAACTATTATGGCGGCAAGCCATATATTGATGGCCGCCGACCCACGTGACCTTGAACAACGTGACCAGGTGAAAGCGCAAGCCCAAGACCTGATCGTTCAATTACAGGACTCACCTAACAAATTCGTTACCTTGGCCAAGCAGTTTTCTGACTGCCCCTCCAAGGAAATGGAAGGCAGCTTGGGGCAAATAACCAAAGGTTCTACCGTGCCTGAATTTGAACGCCAGGTACTCACCTTACCCATGGGGTTAGCAACAACACCCGTAGAGAGCCGCTATGGTTATCACATTGTCCGTGTAGATCAACGTGTGGAAGGGGAATTTTTGCCCTACAATCAAGTGTCTGATGCTATTGCGAGCTATTTGCGAGACCGAGTTTACCATCAGGCTATTTCACAATATGTTTCCCTGCTTGCTGGCGAAGCCAGTATTGAAGGGGTAGATATTGACGCGGCTGCTTCGCCATTAGTGCAATAAGTACAGCAAACGGTGTCGACCGAAGCTTTATCTGAACAAGGATACAGGTTATGAACTGTGCATGTGATCAAGCCAATTTATGTTCCTATGAAGCGGGTTTGGCGCAGCTGATTGCGGCTGCTCAACCGCTTACTGAAAGTGAGAAATTACCCTTGGCAGATGCCTTAGGGCGGGTATTGCACCAAGACTTGTGGAGCGCAATTCAGGTACCACCGATGGCCAATAGCGCCATGGATGGTTATGCCATGCGCTCTGATGATGTGCAGCTGCACACGCCACTACCAATCAGTCAGCGAATCAGTGCCGGCGCCAAGGGACAAGATCTGGCCCCTGGCAGTGTGGCACGAATATTTACGGGTGCTCCGATTCCCCATGGGGCGGACTGCGTTGTGATGCAGGAAATGACTAGTACCCATGACGATGCCAATGGCCAAACTTGGGTGACATTTTCCCAAGCTCCCAAGGTTGGTGACCATATCAATCCAGCTGGCCAAGATGTGGCTCAGGGTGCCCAAGTTGGCAAAGCGGGGGACTTAATTACCCCGCGCCTAATGGGTGTGTTGGCCTCTGTTGGTTTTGCCAAGGTGCCTGTTGTACGACGCTTGAAAGTGGCGGTATTAAATACAGGGGATGAACTGGTCATGCCAGGGCAACCTTGTCACGATGGCAAAATTTACAACTCCAACTTATTCACCCTATGTGGTTTACTCAATAATATGGGTTGTGAGTTAATCTCTTCTACACAGGTGCCCGATGATCCTGACACGACTCGTGCAGCCCTATTGGCTGCTGCCGCTGAAGCTGACGTTATCCTCAGTAGTGGCGGTGTGTCCGTTGGTGACGAAGACCATGTTAAAGAAGCAGTGGAAGAATTAGGCGAGTTATATCTCTGGCGTTTGGCCATCAAACCCGGTAAACCTCTAGCTTTTGGTCATGTTAATGGGGTCCCATTTATTGGTTTGCCAGGCAACCCTTCAGCAGTTCTGGTGACTTTTTTGATGTTGGCTAGGCCATACTTAATGGCTATGCAGGGCCGCCACTCCATTGGCTCACAAAGTTATCCCATTCCTGCTGGTTTCGTGCGCCTCAGAGCAGGCCCAAGAACCGAGTTTATGCGTGTCTCTTTGGAGGTGAGTTCAGGACATCTGGCTGCCAGATTGCAGGCCAATCAGAGCTCAGGTGTGTTGTCTAGCGCCACCGTATCTGATGGTTTACTGATTGTGCCAGCCAATACTAAGGTAGCGCATGGTGATATGCTGGAATATATTCCTTTTACCGAGTTGGGAGCTGCATAAGGCTTGCCAATGATGGCTTATGCTAAGCACATTTATAATGTGCTTGTTGTTTTTTCTACAGACAGGGCAAGCTGACCACCAAATCCGCACTTCTTGAGGCAATGGCGGATTTCACTTTTTGTATATGCTGATGCTCGGCAAGCCCACTAGGGCTGACCTTGATGCGCTGTAATAAGCTTTCTTGGGCTAGCTTCTCGCTATTGAGTAATAGCTGGCTGCTGACTGAGAGGCCAAGGTTGGGCATGTCAATCAGAGCGATGAAGCTTTGTACCTCGTCGAGTGAGTTTAGGTGGTTGGTATAACCGTCTTTCAATGGCTCTAGCAAAATTTTGATACCGAGTTCTTGCGCAGTTTGGCACGTCGTTGTCATATACCGAAACAGTTGCTGTCTGGCCTCTAGTTGCTCATGTTCCCAGTGCATAAATTTGCTAGGACCGTTGTCTAGGCAGGCCACCTTGCCCCCCATTTTAGCAATTTTCTTCAAAGCCTTTCTGGTATGCAGGTTCCAAACATAGGCATTAAAGCCGGTTTCGGTGATGGTAACTTCAGCGGGCAATAAACCGGTGAAACAAGGCGTCTTTGTATCGCTTTCGGCAAGCATTGATATGATCAATTGCTGATCATTCTGGGCTAATTGCAGAAATTCAGAAATATTGATCTCGGCATGGGTGTGTGGTTCTTTAGCTATTAATAATAGGTGGCTAGCATTGCAGATTTCCTGACACCAGATCATGGTCATGATTAATTACCCCTTATCGGTAAAGTGATTGAGTGCGTCCAAGGCCAGCAGGTAGCTGTTTTTTCCTAGGCCGCCAATAACACCAAGACAAACGGAGGCAATTACAGAGTTATGGCGAAACTCTTCGCGCCCGTGCACATTGGAGATAAAGACTTCAACGCAAGGCAACATACATGAACCTATGGCACTGCGCAGGGCGTAACTATAATGCGCTAAGGCGCCAGCATTGATAATGATGCCTTGGTAGTTTTTGGTGGCCTCTTGAATGGCATCAATTAGCTGACCTTCGTGGTTGAATTGTTGGCATGAGACGTCAACACCCAACTCTTGGGCGCAATCATGCAAGCTAAGGTGAATATCATCCAAAGAACCGTGTTGGTAGATGGAAATGGGCCGTTCACCTAATAGGTTCAGATTGGGGCCAGATAATGATAAAAAGTGCTGTTTACTCATACTGTTATCCCTTGGGCTTATTGCAAATCTGGCATGCGCTCTGTCAACAATGACTTTATCCCCAGTATGTAACCGTAGGAACCAAAACCACAAATTTGGCCCACACAAACAGGCCCAATAACAGAAACATGTCGAAAAGACTCACGTTTATAAATGTTGGAAATATGCACTTCCATAACGTCTACCTGGGCTGCAGCAATGGCATCCCGTAAAGCAATGGAATAGTGGGTATAGGCCCCAGCATTGAGCACCACGCCCTTTACTCGGTCGCGACATTGTTGAATATAGGTGACCAGCTCACCTTCAAAGTTGGACTGAAAAAACACCACTTTAATCTTCAGTTTCTGGGCTTCTTTTGTTATGGCATTGTTGATGTCTTGCATGCTTTCGCCGCCATAGATACCGACTTCTCGAAGTCCCAGCATATTCAGATTGGGACCATGCACAACGGCAATGGTTTCTTTCATTCTGGTCACCTTGTTTATTACAGTTAGGTCGCTACATGAGATACATACTCGCTCGGTGAGTAAATATCCAAAATATTCCAATGGCCTGTGGTCGGCGTTGGGTTATTGATCATGGCCACGTCCAGTACCGTTGGTTGGCCACTAGTAATGGCTTTTTGTAAGGCGGGCAGCAATTGCTCAGCCGTCGCAATGCGCTCACCCTGAACTCCATAAGCGCCGGCTATCGCGGCATAATTGGGTTGCAGTTCCTGGGCGCCTGTTTGGCCATCAAATACGGTGCCATAGGTCGTGCCATAATGGGCTTTTTGCAAGCCGGCAATGGTGCCAAAAGCGTTGTTGTTCATGACTAGCCATAGGATGCCCAGACCACGTGCCGCCGCCGTCGCCAACATGGCTGGATTTTGACCAAAACCACCATCGCCAACCAGCGACACAACAACGCGCTCTGGTGCTGCAATTTTGGCGCCGATAGCGGCAGGGGGGCCAAAACCCATGGTCGCAAATCCGCCGGGTGTAAGCACACTGCCGGGGGTCATGATGTCAAACTGCTGACCCAAACCATTTTTATTCCAACCTACGTCAGTGGTAATAATGGCATCATCAGGTAATGCTTTCCGTAAATCCGCCAGAATGCGCTCTGGCATCATGGGAAACGCGTTACTTGTTTGCATGGCCTTGTTGCTGGCTTTGAACTGGGTACGAAAGTCGACTATTTTTTGCACTAATTGGGGCCGCTTGAAGCCGTTTGGGTACATTTCTCTTGCGACTCGGTTTAAGACCCGTAGCGCGGCCTTGGCATCGGCGACAACACCCACTTCCGTGGGGTAATTACGGCCAATTTCAGACGCTTCTATATCAATATGAATAACCTTGGAACCGGGAATGTTAAAGGTATAACCGGGGTACCAAGAAGAGCAGTCGGCTTCTTTAAAACGTGTACCAATGGCAAAGATATAATCGGCTTGCAAGCAGGATTGGTTGACTAGTTCAGTACCCCAGAAGCCGGTCATGCCCAAAACGAGTGGGTTGGCATCCGACAAAGCGCCTTTGCCCATTAAGCTATGGGCCACAGGGATCTGCATATGCTCAACAAATGCGTCGAGCTCACCTGCGGCTCTGGCCAATAAGATGCCACCACCTACATACATGACGGGTTGGTTTGCCTGTGCCAGAGTTTGTACAATGTGGCGAGCGGTGGCATCGTCGATAGATGGCTTTATTAAATTACGGGTGTTGCCAATGATACGGTCAAAGCTACTGCTGGGAATTTTTTCTGAGAATATATCCATTGGTACATTGACCAATACCGGGCCTGGTTGGCCACTTTCGGCCAGTTGGAAGGCTTTATCCATGATCTCGGCCAGCAGTTCAGCCCGATCCACCCGCCAAGCGCGCTTCACAAATGGACGATAAATTTCATACTGGGATGCGTCTGCATGGAGGTTCACCTCCTGATGCGGGTGCTTGCCATAATAATGAGTTGGAATGTCTCCCGCAATGACCACCATGGGGATACAGTCCATAGCCGCGTTGGCAACGCCGGTAGCGCAGTTAGTCAGGCCTGGGCTTAAGTGAGATAGCACCACGGATGCTCGCCCAGTAACGCGGGCATAGGCATCGGCAGCGTGGGCAGCAATTTGTTCATGGCGCACTTGCACGAAGTCGATAGAACTTTGATCCAAAGCCGCTAAAACAGCAACAACCGTATGCCCACAGAGACCAAAAATATGCTGTGTGTTACGTCGTTCTAAGTACTCAACCAGATGTTCGGCAACAGTTTTGACATTATTAGTCATTGTTTATACCTCTAAAGCGTAAAATTCGCCGAACAATTCTTGTTCTGATGGGCGGTCTTCGGCAATGGGACGGCTCACCCATGTGTAGTTCATAAAGTGCTTAAGACTCACGTTCTCATTGGTAATATTGCCACCCCAAATGCCACAACCCAGACTGGATGTCATGGGCATACCATTGGTAAAAGAGCCGGCATTAGCCTTGGATTGAGCTTGTCGTACCATCATACGACTTACGGGAGCTAAACGCGCCAATGCGTCAATATTGACATCGTTGTGGGAATAAATGCCGCAAGAGTGCCCCTTGCCACCTACAGCATAAATACTGGCAACTATGGCCAGTGCATCGTCAAATTTTTCAAAGTGGTACAAGGCCATGAGTGTGGTCAGTTTTTCTTGGCAGAATTTGTGTTCTGGTCCAATTTGCCCGTGGTTCTCAACCATTAGAAACTTACGGTCAGTAGGAATATCAAAACCAGCCGCCTTGGCTATTTGTTGCGGTGGGCAGGCGATTGTCTGAAAGGTGCGATGGCCCTTGTCGTCCCACATAGCTTTTTCTAAAGCTAATTTTTCTTGCTCATTACATAGGTATCCGCCTTCTTGCTGCAAAGCAATCAGCATTTTCTGGTACACAGATTTTTGAATAATGATATTGCCATCGGCAGAGCAACCAGAACCAAAGTCGGAGGTTTTTGACATACGGGTGTTGGTCGCCGCAATGCCTATATCCGCCGTGTCGTCTATAACCATAGAAGAATTGCCAGCACCCACGCCATAGGCAGGTTTGCCTGCACTATAGGCAGCACGAACCATCGGTTGGCCACCTGTGGCCAGAGTTAAGTCACATGCCTGCATAAGGTAATTGGTAACCGGAATAGAAGGTTGGCGAATGGCTTGGAACAGGTCTTCTGGTGCCCCCACAGCGTGACAAGCTGCACGCATTACGGCTACCATCTCAAAGGTGGTGCCAGCGGTACGAGGGTGAGGAGTAAAGATAACAGCGTCCCTTGCCTTAGCGGCATAAACACCGGTTACAGGTGGAGTTAGAGCCGGGTTGGTCATGGGAATCAAAGATGCTATAACACCAGCCGGTTTGGCATACTTTACAATGCCTTTGACGGGATCTTGCTCCACAATGCCCGTGCTTTTTTGACGCAGGGCGTCACGCACAACACCGTGGATCTTGAAACGCTTACCAGGTCGTCCAGTACGATCGCCGATACCACTTTCATCAACGCCCATTTGTGCTAAGCGAGTGAAGGTCGTTGCATTGGAAGAGTACCAGCCAATGGCTTGCACAAGCTGATCTAATTGTGGCTGGCTATAGTTCTTGACGGCCGCCATGGCCGCATGAGCGCGGGCAATCATATCGTCGACCATCTGTTTATCTTCAGGGGTTAGCTCACGAGCCATAATGTCCTCTTTAGCGATTAAGGGTTACGCGGTTAATATTTGTTTAGTACATTGCAACGCTTTACGAGCGTGGCCCTCAAGGCCCAGTTCTCTTATACGTGCACGATTTGGCAGTTCAATGGCGATATCGACGGGCGGAAGTCGTGACATGATATTGGTGAAGTCCACACTGCCTTCACCAGGATATAAGCGCCCATTTCTCACCAGTTGGATAATACCTTCCCGGGTATCAGGAATGCTTGGTTGAACATCGGCAATCTGAATAAAGGAAATCTGCTCATGGGGAATAGCCTCTAACTCATCAAGCCTGGTGTGAGACAGCTTGATGTACATGGTGTCGATGAGGATTTCAGCATTATCTTGTTGTGCCTGATCCACTATTTCACGCGCTTGCGCTAAACTTGAAACACTTGAAATGGTCGGGTATTCCAAGGCCATATCGATGTTATATTGCTTGGCAAGTTGGCATAGCTCTATAAATAACTCGACTTGCCGGTTAGAGCTTGTGTGGCTGGTCCATATGCTCGCAATCATTTTTCGGGCACCTAGTTCTGCGCCAATTTCCATAGCTGGTTCATAAGCACTAATAGGGGTGTCGTCAGTGATGCGGGCCAATTCAATGTCGTGAACTTGCATACCTGTGACAGCGATGGCATTGCGCGCCGCAGCCAGCATACTTTTGTCTAAGGGGGGAAATAGGCACTCTCCATCCACTCCCATATTATGTAAGCGGGGACTAATCGCATTATATCCACTACGAGCTGCAATAAAGGCAAGTTCCGCAATGGAGCAATCGAGTAAGGTTAAATGAGAGAGAGAGTAAGTCTTCGCCATGATTTTAATAATATGGGTTAATTTCTGTTGTATCACATGGATAGCATAATATCATATATTTTAAAAAAAACCAGATTTAAAGCGTCGACTGCTAATTGCTAAGTTGAAGGCCTCTTCTACACACCAATAATAAAGTCGATTATTAAAAGGTCGGTTTACTCAAAGCAAGATGATGCAGGGTACTAACTGGATGATTTAATGGGTCGGTTTAAAAGTTAGAATAGGTTACTTCTGTGCACTTAGGAGGGTGTTTCCCCGTCATACAGGGGTAGGTATTGAGGTGGCATTGGCCCTTTGTTTCGGCCACCCTGCTGCATTTGTTCCCAGGCATGCGCCAAAATGCCAACTGAACGAGAGAGGCAAAAAAGGCCGCGAGAAAGTGGGGCTGGAAAACCCAATTCACAAAAGATAACCGCCGTGGCACCATCAATATTCATAGCTAAAGGGCGGTTGCCCCTTTGCCGTCCCAGTTCGGCCTGCACTGCTTCTCCAATGTCCGCATAAATACCATTAACAATAGCTGACTGAGCACTTTCGCGTACCAGTTGCATTAAACGCGGCGCTCTGGGATCTTCAGGTTTATGAAAACGATGCCCAAAACCTGACACAATCCTACCGTGTTTATGGCGCCAATGGTCCAGTCCATTGCTTACGGCCTGCGGTAAGCCTTCACCTTGTTCCATACGTTGGGCAATATCGTAATAAAGTTCAGCACATTGTTCACCGGCTCCACCATGTATATCGCCAAGCATATTGATGCTCGTGGCCATCACGTTATTTAAGCCTATACCGCAGGTGGCCGCCATACGAGAGGCAGCAATGGAAGGGGCTTGTGGGCCATGATCTACGCCGGCCACCAAGGCCGCCTCCAATAAGGAGGCTTGTTCTTGGCTGGGCATTTGGCCAATCACCATCAGCCATATCATTTGCCCAAAAGACACATTGCCGATCAGGTTTTCGATGGGGTGACCTCGAAACGCAATTTTGCCGGGAGCCATGTCAATGATGGCAGTACGCCACCAATTTCTTACGGCTTCATCATCATCGCTATTGATCGTTTCGTGACTCATGTTTGCATCCTAAAAGTGATTGCGAGCACCTTAGCTTTATAGGTGCACAGTGCGTTGTTCAAGGGCGGATTGCTGCAAGGCCTCAATAACACGCAGTGATTTAAGCCCCTCCTCCCCAGAGACCAATGGTCTTTCATTGCCCAATATGACTTGCCTTAGGTGCTTTAACTGGTTGATTAAAGGATCAGAGAAAACCTGATTGCCACTGATGGCTTCAAGGGGTTCCCACCAGTGTGGTTGACCACTATTTCTCCACAGCGTTAAGTCCGGCACAGACAATGAGCCCAGTGTGCCACCAATTTGATAGGCCGTCTGTTGCACGGGCGGGTAGGCTGGGTTTTCACGAGAAGTTAACTCCCAACTCCAGGGAGAGACGACGGAGTCCGATACCGAGACGGTGCCAACGGCACCACTGGCAAATTGAATCACCGCGGCCGCTGTATCCTCGTTTTCAAAACCTCGAAACGACGGGGAAGCCATAGTATGGACGCTAACAATTTCGCCACACAGGTGACGAGCCAAATCGATGTCGTGTACTAGGTTGACGGAAATGGGTCCTGCACCTTTTTGCTTGCGCCAAGGTGCTGCATCAAAATAATCATCGGGTTTGTAGAGCCAACATTGCATGTTTAAGGCTTTTATCTCACCGATCTTTCCAGCGCTAATCATGGCTTTGGCTTCTCTTACCATGGAGCTGTGGCGTCGGTGATGGCCAACCAGAATAGGGACACCGGTTGCATTAGAGCGCTCGATCAATTGTTTTGCATCTTCTGAGCACACGGCAATGGGTTTTTCGATCAGTGCGGGGCACAGGTGATCGATACACAGATTGGCTTGATCGACGTGAAGTCGGTTGGGCGTGGCTAGGATAACGCCATCGGGTTGGCAGTCGGCAAACATGTCTTTTATATCTACGTAGTAACGACATTGCAGCTTTGTTGCTAGTTTCTTGGCGCTGTCTGTTGGGTCAACAATTGCCAACAGGTGGGTTTCACTCAATCGCTGAATGCGCTCGATATGTTGTTTGCCTATAAGACCGGCACCGGCGACGACTAGTTGAGTAGGTGGTGTCATATGTGGTTTTTATACGGTAGAAATGTATGATATTTTTAACTATATATGATTATCATAGAAATTAGAACATGTATGATAAAATTAATTATTCATGTTATTTCATTTTGGTGATCTCATGTTACAATCCAATGCTATGAAAAGACTAGATTCCTCAACGGTCGGTAGTAACACCTACGAGACCATAAAAAAAGACATATTATTTGGTGGCTTGAAACCAGGTGAAAAACTTAAGCTAGAAGCGCTCAAGCAGAAATATGCAGCCAGCGTCTCTACCTTACGAGAAACCCTGAACCGCTTAGCCAGTGAAGGTTTTGTTGTTGCTGCTGAGCAGCGGGGATTCTTTGTTTCCCCTATTTCCAAGAAAGATTTGATGGAAATCGCTGATATGCGTGTATTGTTAGAAAGCAATGCGCTAAAAGCCTCTATCGAAGCCGGTGATACAGAGTGGGAAGCCAATGTTGTTGCGGCCTATCATAAACTGAAAATGATGGAAGAACGGCTGCAAGCCGGAGATCATTCTGAAATAGAAGTTTGGAAACGTTATGATTGGGAGTTCCATCATGCCCTCATTGCAGCTTGTGAATCCAGCACCTTAAAACTTTTACACTCCATCATATTTGATAAGTACTTACGTTATCAGGTGTTAACCTTGGGTTACCGTGGTAAGGCAGCCTGTGATGAACACAAGCAAATGATGGAAGCAGCTTTGGCGCGCGATACAGGAAAGGCCATTGCTGTTTTGGAGCAGCATGTTACTAAATGCCTTGATAGCTTGGTTATTGAATTTGCTGTTTGATCAAGGCTAGGTTGTGGTACAAGCAATCGTGTAATTTGGTTTGAAAAAAATAACCGGCATTGCCGGTTATTTTATGACTAATAAAAAAATATCATATATTTCTAAAAATATATTGTAAAAATAAAATTGAGTGAGTATTATGCAAAGTACAGATGGATCATGTCTGTTAAAAAAAAATTTAAAAAGCCTATGAATACACTCGGAGAACTTCCCATGACAATAAAAATGAAACATGCACTTAGTGGCGCTAAAACCATTTTGGCAGCCACGGTTGTTGCAGCGGCAATGAGTGCATCTGTTGCTCAAGCAGCCGATATTAAATTACGCCTATCGACATCTGCTACAGCTGAAGATACTCGCGCTGAAGCCATGGAAAAGGTATTTGCACCTATGGTGAGTTCTTTTGCTGACTTTGAAGGTCACTGGGGTAGCTCATTGTTCAAACAGGGCACAGACTTGGAAGCGATTGCCCGTGGCAATTTGGATATGACCATTACTTCAGCACAGCACATGGCAGAATTCTTCCCTGAGTATTCTATCTTCAGTGCTGGCTATGTACACCGCGGTTTCGACCATCAAAAAGCGGTATTTAACGCCGACTTTATGGATGCTTTGAAAGAGAAGGCAGAAAATGAACTGAATGTAAAACTACTATCAGTTAGTTACTTGGGTAACCGTCACGTTAATCTGCGTACTGAAGGACGTATCAGTACTCCTGCTGACTTAAAGGGTGTTCGTATGCGTATGCCTGGCAGTGCAGCATGGGAATTCTTAGGTACAGCTTTAGGTGCTGACGTGGTTGGCATGGCTTACGGTGAAGTTTACACCGGCCTACAAACTGGTGCTATCGACGGTCAAGACAATCCTCTACCAAATGATTATGTGATGAAGTTCTACGAAGTGACTAAGCAGATCGCTTTGACTGGTCACCTAGCTGACTTGAACTACATTGCTATTTCTAATAAAGTTTGGGACTCTCTGGATGCTCACCAGCAAGCAATTTTGCAAGGTGCTGCCAATGCGGCGGCTGAGTACGCCAGTGCACAAATCATTCAAAAAGAAGCTGATTTGGTTGATTTCTTCAAAGGTGAAGGCCTAGACGTATATACTCCAAACCTTGATGCTTTCCGGAGCACAGTACAAAAGGCTTACCTAGAGTCAGATGCTGCTGATAGCTGGGTGCCTGGTATGATTGATCAGATCAATGCTCTATAATTGGGAGTAACAAGCCGTGTTTAAAATTCTTAAGTCTCTTAAGATTGCGGCTGATCTTATAGCGGCAAGCTTGCTTGCCGCTATGTCAATCGTCTTTATTTACCAAATATTCACTCGCTATTTTGGTTCAACAATTGAGTCTATTTTAGGTATTGATCTATCTTACTCTTGGACTCTCGAAGTACTTTTAACTCTGTGGGTTTGGTTGGTGTTTTGGGGCTCTGGTTTTTGTTTGAGCGAGCGCGAACACATCCGTTTTGATTCCTTAAATTTGGCTTTGCCAAATAAAGTCCGGCGCATTGTTGCGGCCATATCAGCCATAGTTATTGCCGTGTTACTTGTTGTATCGTTTTTACCTACACTTGATTACATCACTTTCTATAAGATTAAGAAAAGCGCCAACTTACGTATTCGCTTAGATTATGTGTTTAGTATCTATGGGGTGTTTTTAGCGGCGCTAATCATTCGTTATGGGTGGCGTTTTTTCGCTTTCCTCATGCCTCCACTATATAACAAGTTTTATAAAGATTCAGACTCTAAAGAGTTTGTAGAGCAACCTCATGAGTTATGAATTTTCCCTTTGCCTTTTGACAGTGTTCGTTCTTGCGGCTTTTGGCTCACCAATAGCAATATCCATGCTAGTTGGTGCTATCGTTTATCTGATGACTTCTGGTCAGGATATAGCACTAGCGGGCGAGCAAATATTACAAGGCTTGTATAACAGTTTTATTTTGCTAGCAGTGCCCTTATTTATTGTTGCCGCAAATATAATGAATGCTGGCTCTATTTCTGACCGTTTGCTTAATTTCTGTACCGCTTTGGTCGGGCATTTTCGTGGCGGCATGGGCCATGTTAACGTAGTGTCTAGCTTGATATTTTCTGGCATGTCGGGCTCGGCAGTAGCCGATGCAGCGGGTGTGGGAAAGGTTGTCATTGGCATGATGACTAAAGGTGGCCGCTACAAGCCGGGATATGCTGCTGCATTGACCGCTGCTTCAGCGACCATTGGTCCCATAATCCCACCATCAATTCCCATGGTTATCTACGCCTTAGTATCGGGCGCCTCTGTTGGTTACCTATTCATTGCGGGTTTAGTTCCGGGGCTGATCATGGGTGCTGTATTGATGTTAATGAATTACATTCAATCGACGCGCCATAATGTGGTGAAAGAAGAACAAGTGCCTTTAAAAGAATTACCGGGCATTACCTGGCGAGCCATGCCAACTTTGCTGATGCCAGCTATTTTGTTATATGGTATTTATGGTGGCGTGACGACACCAACAGAAGCCGCTGCAGTGGCGGCAGCCTATGCGTTGTTTTTAGCTTTGGCCGTTTATCGTTCTATCAGTTTCAAGAAACTAGTCAATGTATTCAAAGAAAGTGCGCATACATCAGCTTCAGTTGGTTTGGTGATTAGTGCGGCTTTGATATTTAACTATATCGTTGCGACAGAAAATATCCCCAGTCAGATTGCGGGTTATATGGGGGCTATAGAGCTGACTCAGTTTCAGTTTCTAATGCTTGTGAATGCCGTTTTTCTTGCTTTGGGAATGATTCTAGATGCGACTACAGTGATACTTATTATTGTGCCTTTACTCGTGCCGGCTTGCCGGGAGCTAGGGATTGATCTGGTACATTTCGGCATCATCACGGTAGTGAATTTGATGATAGGTTTGATAACACCACCTTATGGTATCCTTCTGTTCGTCATCAACGGCACTACCAACATCCCCATTAATCATATAGTGCGTAACGTCCTGCCTTTTATGGTGGTATTGATTGGCGCTTTAGTAACATTGACGGCGTTCCCCGACTTGGTTCTCTATATGCCTCGGCAGTTCGGTTACAGTGGGTGATAGCGGGGCATGTTGCGCCTATAAACTAGAAAGGGATAATGGGCTAAAGTTCTAAACCCAATTTC
>ENA-UZXA01000340-UZXA01000340.1-metagenome-genome-assembly--contig:-Day-1-1m-contig-340_pt1 | contig 47301 bp, 70 predicted proteins | sample MGYA00260336_ERZ794896 | MGnify/ENA metagenome assembly ERZ794896
TTTAATTGTTCCAATTCCCCTTTAGTTAATTTACCTGCTCTCTTCTGACATCTAAGGGTAAATGTGAACCTATCTTGCCATTTATTCTTATGTAATACAATAGAACCAATACCATTATATTTAGGTTTATGGTCTTGAACCCAAGATAACCATTTCAACATACGTAGTTGAAGTTCTTTGATTCTTGTGTATTGAAGTGCCTTATGGTTTACTGGTACTCTATATGGATATGAACTATATGTATTACTTTTTTTTATCACTTGTGATATACACGCTTTATTAAAACTATACGGTCGTGGCATTACCTCGACATGCGAATGGGTCAGAGCTATGTCACTATGTCATGCATTCCCCATTCACGATTTAATGCTCCTGTCTGTCACAATGTCATTCTGTCAAGTTGTCAGTATTGGACTGGTGGGGCCTTCCCACATGGAGCCTTTTATTCTAATTGTGTACCTTTACGCCCTTAGGTACTTTTCAATGTTATCCTAAACTAATAGGTCGGGCTTATAGTAGTATTTTATTAATCATCTTTTATCTCTCTTTTCTTATACCCTAATATACGACATATGCTTGGATAAGTCAAGAGCTTATTTGATGAGATAAAAGCTTTTTTATTAGAGTCGGGCTCTTTTATGTGGGGCATAGGGTATAGCCGAGTACCCTATCCAAGATACCTATATAGGCCTATACCAGCCTACTACTAAATTTACGAATAATGCGTGAGAAAGTCAAGAGCTATTTGAAGCTATTTACGCACTGGGGTCGGGCAATTATATGATTGGGGGATTAATCCAAGTAGCATAGGGTGGCCAGGACAGGCCTACTACTTAATTTACGAAATAAGCTTGAGAAAGTCAAGAGCTTTCTTCAGAAATCCACTGCTCGATGTCCTCAATACTGATTTCAGACGACTCGCTAGGTGATTTTGGTGATTCTGTGGGTTTGTCTACACCGAAAGCCTTGTGAATCTTGAGGCTCGACTTAGTTAATGGTGATGATTTCATATTAGGCTCTACATCTTTCTTCATAAGGAAGTAACAGTTAAAACATAATAACCTTAAATTGTCTATATGTCTATTACTGGGGTCGTTATCTAAATAATCTAATAGGACAGGCCCCTTTAAGTCTGATTCTCTGAGTCTACACTCACCACAAGCATTACATTTCTCTACAAGATACCCGTGTTTAATAAGCTTTTCTTGTAGTTTCCAATGTGGGTAGTTAGGGTGTTGTCCGTCTAATAAATCTTTTACCTTCAAGCCCCATACGGGTACTGAATCGTGGGGTATACCCTTACCGCTTACAGGTACCCATAGGTCATACATTTTAGCATACTTCTTAAATGTATTATACGACACACCTATATACTTAGAGGCCTGACGCATTGACAGAGTTTTATCTATAGCATCTTGTACAAGCCCTTTTGTAGGTGGCTTACTCCTAAATTTGTTTTTTATAGGTACTCGTGACATATTGACATACTCCTTATGTTAAAAACCCTTAGCGGAAAAGCTTGACAAATAGACATATGTGTAGTAGTTCAATCTACTAAGAACATATATCATTTGATAGTAATAAATATAAAAGATGTCAAAAGATGGTTGAAAGTGGGGAGTTGGGGGTAATGGTGGTTTGTTGTGTTTTGTAAGATATGTCATTAGGAATAATGACTTAGTAGAATATAGGACATATTCTATATTGGTAATAAGTAGTGAACTCTGATGGTTTTTTGAGAAATAGTATAAGATATTACGAATTGAATCGAAAAATATCATGTAATTGGGTAGTATTACTAACCATTTGATGTCTCATAATGAGATATCAAGCCTCTGACCAAGAAAGGTTGATATTTTACTTATCAACCGTATAGGGTTGACCTAAAGCACTCAACAGAGCTATCCAAGCATTAGGTCTATGGGATAGACATATTTAATTTATCTCTCCATATGGGAGAAGTTAGGTAGATTGGCCGTTAGGCCCCACCCTGATATAAGTTATCAGAGTTCTCTAAGTAGGGGAACTAAAAGTGTAGTTTATGTGGGGGGAACACAATGAAACATGCTATCATAAATCCTATACCCATACCAATAGCTATTCCTATTAGTATATAGTCAATTTTATCTTTGTCTGTCATTATTTAAAACTTCTTATGTTTACTTACTATATAATCGTATCCATCTATGTTAGGATTCCAGTATGCTTTTATTATTTCCCATCCGAAATGTTTCTTACAATATAGAATATCTTTCTCGTGTGAATTAATTTTTATCTCTACGTTATAGTTATGTGTTTCTTTTCTTATGTCTACTATACTCATTAACACTAAACTGATTTTCTCTATATCACTTATGTTATTTATATTATTATTAACGGGCTTATTTAGTATCTCACTTGATTGATTTTTCCATAGGGGATGATTTTCTATGAATCTCTCTTGTTGTGAAATGGCATCATTTGGTGGATTGTAACAATTACTTAATGTAAGTGTCAATATGATACCCAACATTATATGATACATAACGGGGTATATGGTAAATAGGTTTACCACTTGTGAGTAAATCCTCGATGATTTTAATAACACGTTCATCAATATCACTATATGATACTTTCCATTTCTTTTTTAATTTGGGAGTATATCCCACTAAAGTCTTTCCAAGCTTTTTTGATAACACCTTGTTTCTCATTCTTGATTCCATTTAACAACCTCTTGTAGTTTGTAACAAAATTACTTCCATATAATTGTAACATCATATATCTTCTCGCTTCATCACTCGGGCCTAAGCCCTCTTCCTTCGGAAGAATCCTATATTTTAAAAGGGGTTTATTGTTAATGGTAATATCACCTTTATCATTTTTCCCTATTGATTTTACAACAATTCTCTTATTCTTAAATTTCCCACCAAGTACCGTATCTCCAATACTTATGGGAACTTTGATGACTTCCGATATTTTCATTTTTGGATATACTTTTTTATCTACTACCGTATATCCTGTAGTACGTTCTACGGATTTAGCTAAGTCAATCAATTTATTCTCCCATTGTGATGGATTAATAAATGGTTGTTTTCTACTTAGTTTTTTCTTTTTCATTATTTCCCTTTAAAAACACAATCCAATGAAGTGGAATAGGCTTATTATTTCATTCAACCATTGAACTTAATCAATTACCCACTTCTAATTATATTCCCCATATCTTCATGTGGAAGTGTGTTAAAACCGGTTTTCATTAATAAATATAAGCCATAAAATGAAAAACCCCACTTAATAGTAGGGTTTTCATGGTCAAACCTTGTCGAAAGGAGAGAAAAACAAGGCTTATTTAAAATCTTTGTATGATGGTGGCCAATTATAATTTAGTAACGTTGCCTCTCCATAAGTTTCATCATCTTCGTATGTTTGAATCATCATTTCACTTCTCAATCTACTCTCTTGAGCTTCATCTACATCCTTTAATGATATATATTCGCTTGAATGATTTTTCGATTGTGAATTTAGTGGCTTTTTTTCAAAATCATCAAAAAACTTTTGAGCCTTTCGTGGAAATAAATCAACTATGTAAGCCCATCCTAATTTGGAAAGAGCTCCAATCAAAGTGATTATTTTCTTGATTAACTCCATATTAATATATATACATATATAAGTAAAAACGAACACACTTTTTGACACTAATGTGAAATAAGCTGTGTGACCAACGTATTTAACGCGACGGCTTTTTTGAAATTGGCTTTTTTGGGTTATTTTTCGTATGTCAAGTCAATCTCGTGTTCATCTTCATATGTCTTCAAGATTCTCTTAACCAATGGATGTCTGATACAATCTTCTCTATTGAAAGCCATATGGTTTACTCCTTCTACTTCTTGTAGTCTAAACCATACGTCATAGAATCCACTCTTCTCATAGTTTGTTACACCATTTGTTTTATACTTATCACATTGACTCATATCACCTTGGATAATCATTTTACAATTCTCTGATATCCTTGTCATTAGTGTCTTTATCTGCATTGGTGATACGTTTTGAGCTTCATCGAGTATCACGTAACAATTTTCAAGGTTTACTCCACGTAGGAAATTTATCACACCTATTTCTATTTTGTTATCGTGAATCATCTTTTGTGTTCTATCTTTACCAATTATCTTATCGAGTATAGTAAATGTTGATTCGTTGTATTGTTGTATCTTCTTGTCTAACTCACCTGGTAAGTATCCTAACTTATCTTCATTACCAACGTCTACTGTAGGATTTATTATAATGAGTTTGTCATAACCAGTACCTCGTCTGAGTACGTCTTGTAGTGCTTTGTATACTGATATGTAAGTCTTACCAGTTCCAGCGATTCCATGACACAATACTAATTGTGTTTCAGACTCACTTATGATATCATGGAATATTTTTTGATTATATGTTTTAAATTCAAGGTTGTTAACTATTTTTGGTATAGCACCTATCGGTGATTTGTAAACTCTTTCTCTCTTTTTCTTCATTCCAATAACCTTTATGTTTGAAATGTGTTAAAAACTCCAACCGTTACGACACATCATATTGATTGTACCATCCTTATGATAATGCCAACCTTTTCTCTTCTGACTCTTACGAAACTTTCGTTGGTATGATTTGTGTTTATTGTATTTATTCTTTTTATGTACTACAACTATTTTTTTGTGTTTACATTGTTTTTTGTGTCCACTATTGTGACCTATAGAAAATGCAATAACTCCAATTAAAATGTACTCTAAAATCAAACCATCCCATCTGGGTATTTTGTATTCAACATATGAAAATGTTTCAACATTCTTGCCAGTACTTGTTTAATGTCCTTGTTACGAGACTTTCTCATTTTAACTTGTTTTCTCATCTCAAATGGATAACCCATAACATTTACTTCAAGAGAACCATCATTATCCAAGTAAAATGTAATCCACCTTGAATTTTCAAGTATTCCATTTGACCAATCTTTTTTTCTATCTAATGAAAATTTACCAACAATAGAAACTCTCTCATCTCCACCTAATGTACTATAAGAAATATTACCAGGTTTTAAGTCTGGTGCTACTTTCTTCAAACCAGCGGTTAAGACTTTAACCATTTGTTCAGCGTTATTAATATCAAATACACTACCCTCGGTCAATGTTGATTCATCTACTGATTCAGATTTCTTCTTTTTCTTCTTCTTATCGTATTGGTCTTTAATCTTACCTATCTCTGCGTGTCCAAGTCCTTTACCAGCCGCAGATTGGATTTTCCTCATCCCTTCCTTACCATATTTCTTTACACCAGCTCTATACATAATACCACTTTCAGTTAATCTGAAAACTTCTGTAACTGATTCAAACTTTGTCATAATCTTCTTCACTTTGGGATTTTTTTCCATACCTTCCCAGATACTTGGTTTATACTTCCTCATATAAAGAAAATAGTCATACACTTGTGTTGGTGACATTTTACCTTCATCCATCTTTAACTTCTTACGTAGAGCTTTAATCTTCTTTCTCAAATCTTTTTGTTTTGGACTATTAGGAATCATTTGCATCGCCATGGAATAATAAGCATATAACTTATCCATCTCTGGATTTCCTTGATACTTTCCTTCCTTCTTTAGTCTACTCTTTTCAGCTCTTCCACGATTCTTGGATTGTGATTCAAAACCTACAATCTTTCCACCCTTATGTGAAGCGTCTTTACCATCACCATTTCCATAAGTACCTTTCTTACGATTGTATTGATTTAATTCTGCTCTGTATTTTTTAGATTTGGTAGAAGAACCATATTTCTTGTACTCTTTCTTGTAGTCTCTTAATGTACCACGTGAGTCTCTCTTCTTAGCTTCACCAATTGGTTTTTTGATTGGTTTTAATCCCGTACGTTTAGCGTGTTTAAGGATAGCTTTTTGGTTAAGACCAGAATGTTTATCCAACCATTCATCAGAATCCATTACGTCAAATATACTAACAATAAAATCATTAACTTGTTGTTTAACTTTATCTTCTGTATTCCAAGGGTCTTTCTTATCACCAAACATTCTCCACAATTCCCATTCTACTTCATCGAAAAAATCTTCTTCGTGAGAATTGTTTCCTGACCATCCATTTTTTACTTTGAATTTCTTACCAGAAACCTTTTCCCATATTAGTGTACTAATCATACTTTAATACCCATTTTTTTAAGTTTAGCATGTAATCCTAACATCCAACTATACATCATACCTTCAACGTCAGCTTTTTTCTCATATATACTTATAATTTTAAATATATCATCACTAACCTTATCTAAATGTTTAGCCATTTTATGTTCTGGTGCTTCAGTTATATTTCCTTCAACAAAAAATCCTATTTTTTCATATTCTTTTCTTACATTTGGTTTATCTATAATAACCAATTCTTTTCCAGATTTCTCGTGTGTAACTTTTATAGTCTTACCTTTTTTAAGTGTAAGTCCTAAATCTGATTCGTTTATTACATCTTTTAACTTAATCATTTTGAATCACCAAGTGCATATTTCATAACGTGTTTAATAAATGTATTCTGAACATTAACTGGTTCGTCAAAATACGCCTTTGTTAATCTTCTAAGTAATTTAGTGTTATATTTTGGAAAATACTTCTTATATTGTTTGTGATTAGCATCACTCTCGTCACGAGTCATAGCTCTGAATATAGAGTTTAGTGCTTGTCCTAATTGTTTATTTGGTGTTAAAGTTCCCTTGTGATATTTATCATTCAAAATTTTGACAACATCTCTACCAATCACCAATAATACTTTTCTATCTGATGGTCTGAATCTTTCATTTACGGATTCCATTGTTCCATGTTTATCAATATATTTTTTTAAGTCTTTCATATTTGCAAAAGTTTTTTGTAATGCAGGTACGATAAGTGGATGTCCATCTTTACGATTTTGTCTTTTCCAATCATATCCTTTATATTTTGCTTCATTTACGGATTCGGCTACAACTGTGATACCATTTTTTTCTAAAAAAGCTTCCCAAAAATCTGGATTACTAAATTTCTTTTTACTATCTGGTAGTTTGTGATAAGCCTTAAATATTTTAATAGTAGTTGCTGGTTTAACATCAAGTTTTTTCCACATTTTTGTTAATGCCTTCAAAGCATCTTTGATTCCACCCGAAACATGCATTCCCGCCTGAGAATAGTAGAATGGTTCTGCTTTTCCTTTTTTACCCATATAAGAATTACCATCCGTATATCCAGCCTCACCTTTGTTCCAACTGGATAAAACATCTACCATATCAGCCACATCAATAGAATAAACTTTAGAATTTTCATTTATATGTGGATTATCTTGTTGTCCTTTGTACCAACTCTTAAATAATGCATCAAATGGTATAAGATGTTTTGTATATGATTTTTCAAAAATTTTCCCATCTGTTCTGTTACCAGTTATTTTAACCACCATTTTAATTATATCTCTGATTTCTCTTGAGAAGTTCAAATATGCTTTATCAAACTTTACGGCTATATCGGTAGCTTGTCTTTTTTGAACTTCATTTACGGATTCATTATATTTTCTAAGTGCATCTTGAACATCATTATGTTTGGACATACCAGGAAAGAACTTCTCAATAGCCTTTACAGCACCAGTCATATTACCCTTCATCTTTTTAGCTATCTTGATTGCTTTATCAACTTTTACCTTTGGGAACAATGAACTAAGAAACTCACCCTTTTTCTCATTTGTAAAGGATTCATTTTTTATTAGGTTTAAAAATAAATCATCAAATGTTACCCAATCAATTCCACCATCGTCATCATCTTCAAATTCCCAATTTGGTATTCCACGAGTCTTGTGGTATTTAATAACAAGTTTTTCTAAGTCACGAGCTTTAGGATAGCGAGTATTCATAACTGCAGATAATATTTTATTACCATCTCTATGTTTAAGTAAGAAATTACCTACTGCTTCATTCTCGTCATTAGCATATCCAATCGTTTCATTCATTTCATTTTCCTTAGATTTTGTCTATTAATTCTTTGGTCTAACAACAACATGAAGTTTAAATTTCTTACCTTTGAACTTCTTTTCGGATTTATCAAATTCACCAGTTTTAATAACAGACTCATCACCATGAGTTTTAGTTGGATTAATGGTTAGTAAATATCTCCAACCATCCTTTTGATGTTCATTAAACTCTCTGTTGGATACATACCATTCAAACCCAGAAATTTTCTCGAACTCTTTTTCTAATCTTTTCTCTTCTTTTGGATTAACTCTCATGTCTCCAAGTTTAGTTTTTACTACTTGTTGTGGGTTCTTAACTGGTACAAGTTTAACACCTGCCGCAACTCCACCATATTCACCCCACTTAGCTTTACTATCAATGACAAAATCTAATTTCATTGAAGTTTCACCTTCCAATGGCCCGAAGCCTTCAGTTAGTGAGTCTTTTCCAAATAGTCTTTTATAATTTTCTTTTAAAAAATTATTATTCATTTCAGTTTCCTTAGATTTTATCCATCAATCGTTTGATTTGTTTTAACAACTTGTGAGTACCTTGAGCATTCTGAAATACACCATAGTCTTCACCAATCTTTACTAATTCATCAAATTGGTCTCTTAAATCATACTTCATATTTCTCCAAATCTTACTATCAACATCAGTTGATTTGAGAACTTTGATATTTGACTCAACAATAGTTTCTTCATCAATTGTTTCATCTTGTTGATGATTGTCGGCTATAGACTTTAACGTAGGTAGTTTGTCACCGAATTGTCTATTATTAAATCCAGGTGAACCCTCTTCTAATATTTTTTTCATTTTAATCATTATTGTCTCCTAACAATCACAACATTTACATTCACAAGAGTTTCCACACTTGCATTTTTCACATCCACACATATTATTTCTCCTAATATATTTTTTAATTTTATCATCTTAATCATCAAATTGTATGTGTTCTTCAGACGCTTGTTGTAAAGCCTTTAGAATTTTATTAGGTTGTTTCAAATTACCTACTATACCCATAGACTTACTACCTTTAGGTGATATTTCTACATCACCTTTTTTAGTCATTTTAAGAAACCACCAATCTCTAAATTTTCCCTTCTTACTATTACGTGCTACTTGATACTTAATAGCATAATAAGTAGGATGGGGAAACATTTCTTCTGACGCAGTCTCAACATGCCCACTACCCGAACTACGAAATTTTTTCCAAATCTTATCTAAAGTTTTGTGAATTTCTGCCTTAACGTCTTTAGGTACACCTGTACCTGACTTTTCTCTAAGGTTGTATTCCCTTGATAAACCCTCGTCCAATAAATCTTTTAGTTTAATCATCGGCGTGCTCCAATAGTTTTACGTCATCTTCGGCGTTGTTAAACCAAAAGTCAATGACCTTTGCAAATGAACCAACGAATCCACCTAACATTAGTAGTAAAATCTCTTTCCAACCACCAGTAACATCTTTACCTTGACTCATAAAATAAATCATAAGTGCTAATATAGTAGCGAATAGAGCAACAACAACGATACTGATGTACCACTTCTTGTCTTGTCTAAATTTTATTATGTTTACCAATTCCGTATTTATAGCGTGTTTTTGGTCTTGTATATGATAATCTGATTGATTCTCAGATACTTGTTTCGTAACTTTCTTATCCACCTAACATCTCCCATACTTTATCTATAATTAATGCAACAAACCCAACACCTACAATTCCTCTCCACTTACTTGTGTTATCTCTGAATTGTGTATTGAGTTTGGTTTCTGCCCATAAGCCTTCGTGTGGGTTAAAAAGATTTTCTTTTAAGAATCTTAATGATTCTTCTGTCTTACCATGAGCCATTGACATATCATATTTTAATTCTTCGACAGACTTCGTTATGTTGTCTATCTTGTTATGTATAATGTCAAACTCTTTTCTATCGGATTGGTTCATGTGTTTTCCCACCATGTTTTAGCAATTATGTAAAATAGAAGTATCCCAACCATCCAAAATATCCATTCCATTATGTAATGTGGTACTTCCAAGTAGTTTCTCCTTTACTCTTATATAAATATTAGTTAGAGAAACTTTCCGATATATTTACTTGTTCTTTTGTGGTGGTTTTTTCTTATAATTACGTCTTTTGTATGGACGTTTCTTAGGTTTTGTTAACCTAAATATTTCTTCTTTCAACATTTGTCGTTGAACACGTAAATCTGATATTTCTCTATGTAAATCTTCATTTCTACCCGCAGTTAATGCACCAATTATACCAGTCATTGATATTCCACCAATAACAACACCTACATAAATCCAACCTATAGTTGATAATGCTTCATACCACATTATTTTCTCCTTTGTTTTTTTCGTTTGTTAGTCTTTTTTCTTCGACTAACCTTAACTCTTCGTTCATCTCCACTTCGTTGTTCACCAAGTATCCACTTTGTAACTTTGTCAATTACGTCTAAGAATTTATTCATCTTCTTTTTCCTTTTTTTTTAATTCAACCACAACATCAGAATCTAATTCTAATGATTCATCTTCTAATAGAATACTATCTTGGTGAACTTGTATCACCATTCCTTCCATTTCTGGTTGTGGATTTTCTTCATAGTCCATTCTCATTTGAATAGCTTCAGCCTCCATCTCGGTGGCTAATCTTTGTAACTCTTTTTTCTCGTCTTTAGTTAGACCATCTATTTCAATTTTTTTACTCATACTTTTCTTATTTGGCATTATAACCACCTTTTAACTCATCATCTACTATATCTTTATCTTCTTTCCACCATTCTATACCATAAGTTTGCGAAGATGGTTTTCTTTCAAACGCGTGTTTATTCAAGTCATACTCTTTTTTGGACATGACTTTCCATAAATCATCAAAATTATCTTCATCTATTCTTTTAATACCTATGAAATAGGTTCGTGCACCACTAATACCTATTCCATCTTCAAGTTCAGTTGTAGATACTACATCAAAACTTTTATCTACCAAAACATACTTCATCTTGTATCTCCTAATCTAAAACAACGTGTACTTCTCCCTCGGTAAGACTATTACTATAATCTCTATATGTATAACTTATTGTCATAGTGTCTCCAATCATAGTCTGGACTGGTGCTATCATATTATTCACCTCTCCATCTGAATTACTATAACTACAACAATTTGTCGTTGGTACTTCAGAACCATTGAACCAAGTAACATAGGTTGTATCGTAACTTACATATTCTAAGTCATCCGTTAATCCGAACTCTACGACATAACCAAGTGTGTCACCTATGTACCAAAAGTGTGAACTATACCAATTAAATCTTATTAATTCTACTGGTTCATCATCGGTGTAAACACTACCACTTATTCTATGTAGTGTTTGCCAAGTTTCTCTACTCATTTCTAAATGGTAGTAACCATTTTCATCCAATGGTAACCTTACATCAATATCAAAAAACAATTCATCATAGTTTATTCCAACACGAGTATCAGAACAACCTATAATAAATAATAAACTACCTACTACTATGTTTTTTATTAAAACCTTTATTTCGTTTATCTTCACGTTTTGTTTTAGCCTCCTTCCAAGACTTTTTTGGTTTCTTTGTTTTCATGGATTTATTGTTCTCTTCGAACGCTTCCTCTTCCATGTGTTCCCAGTCATGCCAATTGTTATTCACCTTTTTCTCCATCGTAAGTTACGAAATAAAATCATAAATGTCAAGTATTATTTTTCTGTATGTGTAGTTTTTCAATAACATCAAAAAATTTGGTAAGAGTTAGTTCTGAACCCATATCAGTTACAATCTTACTATCAGAGAGTAACTCTGGGTTATTGTGTATAATTTTGTGTAACGCTTCAAACCCGTGTGACGGATAAAATTTACCAAAACTTTCTTCCCCTAAAACGTTTGATTCGGATATCAAATCCTTATTAGTATCACCTTTCAATAATAAATAGTAAACCAAAACTCATTCCACGTAATATTTTTTTATAAATTCAATCAAATCTTTTTTCGGTTTCCAACCAAGTACATCTTTAGCTAAAGTATCAACACAAAGTGTTTCCAACATTTCCCCTGGTCTTCTATCAATATATTCTCTTGGATAGTCCTCACCAAATGCATCAGCTACTTCATTGATAGAATAATTGTGTCCAGTACCAAGTTCAAACAATTGACCAGTAATGTGACCAGTACTTTCACCATTTTCTCTACTAAAAGTTATTCCTTCTGCACATTTTACCAAACCATCCACAATATCATCTATGTGAGTAAAGTCTCGTCTTTGTTCACCTTCCCAAGTTATTGTTAGTGGTTCACCATTCTTATATTGTCTTTCAAATATACCAACAACTGTACAATATTTACCTTCGGTTAATTGATGTTTTCCATACACATTATAAAATCTACATATGGTTGTAGGTAAATCCCACACTTCATTATATAACTTCATCAACTCCTCACCTTGCCATTTTGTAAATGTATATGGATTACAATACTTATCGCCATGAGATGATGATGAACCAGCATAAATTACTGGTGTATTATCTTTTCTAGCCCATTCTAAAACCTTTTGTGTACCAACAGTATTTGTATCGAATGTTTCTGTCGGTTCATCGAATGATGGTTGTATCCTGGCTAGAGCGGCTAAATGAAATACAACATCTGGTTTTTCCATAAAAAAATCAAAGTCATCACACGTTCTTATATCAGTATCAAAATATTGACATCCATCAACGTGATTACGTTTAAACCCAGTACTATAGTTATCTACCGAAACAACTTCATGTCCATCATTCAATAATCTCTGTATTAGATTCGCTCCTACAAATCCCGCTCCTCCTGTTACTAATGTTCGCATATTATTAATTCCTTCTCATATGTTTTTAATGACTTAATTTCTAATTTAAATATTTCAAGTTCCATCTCACCGACTTCACCACTATCTTTAAGTATCTTCGATAAATTCACTAATACTTGAAAATAGTTATTATTCAACAGACTACAATCAAACTTTACTACCACGTCATTTTTTGGCTTAAAATGGTCTGTATGTATTTTTTTACTCAAATTATAAGTAGTATTTGGTTGTTCTCTTTCTATATAATTGTTCACTCCAAATCCTTTATGTCCAACAAAATCCCCATAGATATCTGAACACCAAGGTTCTAATTGTGTCAATAATTCAGTAGAACAATTTTCAACTACAAAACCTATATCATATTTTGGTGTAACAATCGGTAACATATATTCATCGTGTTGTACCATTGTTCCCCACTTACGAATAAAGTTTCTCATATTTTTTTGATTGGTCATTTGCCATTCTGGTGAATCCTTACCAACATCACCACCCGCGTGTTTATTGTATCTACTACCACGACTTGTAAAGTGATACACAAAAGACAACCAAGATTGTATTAAGTCATAACCCTTCAATGAAAATCTATTGAACAAATCTGAATCTTCTCTTGATTGTGGAGCAAATAATTCATCATGTCCACCTACAACTAAATAATCTTCTTTGTACATACACCAAGGAGCAAATATACCATTTGTTCTATCATGACCACTATCTCTCGGCCCGTATCTAGCCATTAGTTCTTTAACTTTGTCTTGGAACTTCTCATTATTAAAATCTTCTGGTTCTACACCACAATCTAATATAAATTTCTCAGGCCCTTCTGGATGTAATGGTGGTTCTATTCTTGTAGCACAAACTACCTTACCCCTTTCCAACTCTTTAAGAATATTCACATCTAAGTCTACACCAGCTACCATATCAGCATGAAACGCAAATATGATGTCTGTTGATGCCATTTCAATCCCCTTATCAAACATTCCAACGATACCAACTCTCTCTGGTCCAGGATTTGTATAGACGTGAAGATTTTCATCATCCAATGTTTCTAACCACTCATATGTACCATCTACACTTGCATCATTTAGTACAAGTATGTGGTGGTCATTACCTAAATCTTTAATAGACTTGTAACATAACTTTAATAGGTCAAGATTATTTCTACTTGGTATAACGAATGTTATTTGTTTCATAACGACTCCAATATTTCCATTGTCTTTTTAACAAAAACTTCTTCCGAATAATGTTTCTCATATAGTCTTCTTGTATCACGAGAACATTTTTCATAAAATGTTACATCATTAACAAGTCTATTGGCTAATTCGCGAGCTTTATCTACGTGTCCATCTTTAACAGTAGTCTCTGGGTGCAATATAGCTTGTGTATTTAAACTTTCATAACCTATACAGGGTATTCCATGAAACGATAAATTCAGGTTAAATGTTCCTGCGGCCGCCGTTCCCAATTGAACTCCAGCGTAAAATTTACTTATCACGTGTATCCATTGATACCACTGCATCCATTCCAAATGATTAATGTGTAATCCTTTCTCTTCTGGTTTCATTCTACCAGTAGTTGGAGCATAAACTGGTAGTCCAAATTGGTCTGCTACAACATAAGAATCAAATCCCCTATAAATACTAACAAAGTTACCACCAATAATTACACCTTCTTTATTTCCACCACCACACGGCAGTACTGAATCATTACCACCCAAATTATCAGTAATCATTAAACTTGGTAGTAATTCACATCTCTTGTTAGTCATCCCACGATAGTAATTTAAATCATCATCATTGTGACATAATATTAAATCTGCTTCCATCAAATTATTATAATACCAAACTTGTTCGTCTATGAAGTCATCCTGCCAATACCAATAAGTACTTTCTTGCATTACACACACTACTTTACAAACTTGTTTTATTGATTTAATAAGGTCAATTTTAATTAAATGTCTTTTATATTTTGGTATTATAACAATACCAACATCATAACCGCCTGATGGTATGTTGTTTAAAGAAATAGAACCATGACTATCATCTCTACCAGCCCCTGGTTCAAGATACTTCAATGGATGATGATACGCGTTTAACGCACAAACCCAAGCTACATCCGTTCTCATATTTGGATGATTTCTTGGTACACCACCTTCGTAACCCGCTTCTGTAAAAAATCCTATTTTCATTTCTGACTATCTCCTTTTGTAACTCTATACGAATCTGAATCTTCGTGATGAGTTGATACTTCAAATATTCTACCATTAGATAACGCTTCTAATTGGTGTGGTTGTCCTGGTCGTTGTCTTACTACATCACCCTCTACTAATTTTTCTTCGTTTATATCAGCAGTTTCTGTATCTATCCATCTATATAAAAACTCTCCATACTCTACATACCAAGTTTCATCTTTAATCATATGATAATGCATTGAGAACTTACAACCTTGATTAAAGATAAGAACCTTACCACAATACATTTCATTATTCTCTATGATAATTTCTTCTCCCCAACCTTTAGGAACACAACATCCATTTGTTACTTGTGGTTTTACCATGGCAATTCCTTACCCCAATCGGCACACATCCAACTTGTTATTATATATTTTTTATTGGATAGTGGTTTGTTAGCTCTATGAACCCAAGGCCACCCAGCAGGCCACACAACTGATGTTCCAGCTTTAGGTTTAATTTCAATATCTGAATATGGGAAGCAAGTCTCACCACCCTCATCAACATCATTCAGATAAAACATAGTAACAAATAGTCTATCACAACTACCCTTTGAATATGGTTGTTCGGTATGAAAGGCATTATAGTGTCCTTTATTCTTTTCATACGAATTTAATTTCCATAACGGCCAAAATACTTCACCATAACTCAATACACTATCTGGTTCAAACTTATCATGGTAACCAAATTTTCCAAGTAAATCCAATACATTGTCCAACGATACATCTTCAAAAGTTTTACACCAATCATCAAATTTTTCTATTTGTTGATTACTAATTGTCATTTCATTTGTATTTTTAACATAATCAAAAAATTCTCTATTTTGTTCACCATCTGGTTTACTCAAACTAAACCCTCTATAATGTAAATCTTTATTTTTCTCAAACTCTTCAATAATTTCATTACACATACGTTTTGGTAACGAATTTTCATAAACTCCAATAGTATCTTTAAAATATTCTAATTTAACCATAAAGTCTTTCAACTTTAAATTGTTCTACATAACCAACACCAACTTTTGAACATAAATAATTTGTGTGAAAATCCTTGATACTTTTCTCTTGGAAATACAACTTATCTTTTTGAGACTCAAAGTTTTCTGTCAATACCCTAATTTTTTCATCTAATAACAACTCATCAACTTCTACATAAAAATTAGGAATCCACTCTTCTAATGTTGATGGTGTTCTATAAGTTACGAGTCCAGCGTTTAATCCTCTCAATAAAGCGTAAGATATATTATTAACCATTCTATGTTCAAAGTGTGAGTCTCTCTTTGGTAACGATAATATAGCATCATAGTGTACGACATTATAATTTGTCTCAATGTAGTTTACCCAATAGTCTTCTGGTTTATCTTTCAAATGACCACAATCTGCAAACTGACCTTTAACATTACTGAACTTATCCCAAATATTTTCACACTCTTTAAGTCTACTATTTCCAGAAGAACCATCGAAATCACCACCATTTGATAAAACAACTACATCAAAAAATGTATCACCATGTTGTATCCACGAACCCAACATACCATATTCGGCATCATCTGGATGTGCAGATAAACATAGTACTCTATCACAATTTAAGAATTTGTGTTTCATATCACCATCTCTTCGTAATACCTTAATATAGTGTATTCCTTTGGAGTATCTATTGAAATCTCTTTACCTAAGTACATATCTAATAGTAGACTTGGGAAGTTAACACCAGCATGTGTAGCGAATATTGTAGACCCGCCGAATCTCGGATTAATCTCTATAAACTTTGGATTACCAGTTTCATCTTCTTTCATCTGAAGACAGATAGGGCCTTTGAGATTTAAAAATTTACACATATCCTCACACTCGGCTATAATTTGTTTGTTCAACTCTATCACACCCTTGGTTGATATTCCAGCTTTCACTTCTAAACGTTTCCTTGGTATAACTGATAATGGATTACCATCCATATCACATAACGCATCTATAGTCCATTCAGTACCTGGTAGATTATCTTGAAATAGATATGGTTGGTCATCAGGAACATCCTTTTCATTCTTTACTAATTTAGCTCCAACACTACCCTTACCATGAACTGGTTTCATAAATACTATACGATTACTATTTGGATATGTATCATAAGTTTCTGGTAATGGAAAATTATCTTTACAAGTTTCATAGAACAATAACTTATCAACACACTTCTGAATGGATTTGTAATCCGACATCATTAATGTTACACCCATATCTTTAAACGTATCTTTATTTTCAGACCACCAAAGTAAATCGTGGCCACCAGTTGGGAAGACAACATCTATTTTTTCTTTCTTTAAAATATTAAACATTACCTCTACAAAGTTAATATCATATATCGTAGGTATTGTATAATTCCTATCTGCTAAATATAGTCCAGTTGATAATGGATTAGCATCACACGCTATAACTGTAACATCATCTCTATTTTTTAAAGACTTCAAAACACCAACTGCGGCTGCCCCACCAGCATCTGTTATTAATATATTAGTCATTATATTCTCACTATATCGTAAATTTCTGTTAATTCTTTTATTCTGATTGTTGGTTCTATATGTTGATTATATGTAGCATCCATTAAGATATAATTCTTATCGTCACCACGACCTTCTTTCCAAGCTTCCCAATTTGATGGTGAGTCATCTATCAACCAATCAACATCAACTTTCCATTTTTCTCTACCACGTTCAAATACAACTCGTTTAAAATTGTAACCTTGTAGTCCTAACCACTTTAAAGTGTAGTGAAACGCGTGTTTCTTTTGAGAAGTCACTGCCCAAAATTCAACCAAATCTTCGTGTTGATTAGCAAAATCCAATAATTCTGTTATCTGTAATTCTGAACCAGGTATCTTACTACCATTACCCATAATTTCATCAACATTGGTATCCCAATAGATAGATTGTAATTTCTCTTTACTACAATTAAAACATTTTTCAAGTCTCCAATCATCTATCACATCTTGACCAGGTATTAAATATTGTGGATAATCTCTCATAACCACATGCATTAAATCATTAGCGAAATCTCTTAAAACCCCATCTACATCAACACCAATTATTATTTTGTCTGACATATTACTCCTTCATAATCTGTAAATACTAAGTCCTTTTGACCATCTGTTTTTATAACATCACCTTTTTCGTGACCTATATAAGCTACAATATCCATATGACCCAACCACACCATTTCTTCAACAGCTTGATTAACTCCATTATTCTCTTTACCAAAATCATCAAAAATTAGAAATTTATTTTTCTTTGGTAACTTTAATGCATTTTGTATGTCCATTTTTACAGCATCATAAACGTGACCCGCATCAATTAAACATACAGATACTTTTCTCCAATCCCAATGTGGCCATCCTTGTGGTCTATAAGAGTTCATCACAAGATATTGTATATTATCTATACCAACACAGAAATAATTCTCATCTATTGGATTTTTATTAATGGTAATAACATTATTAAATAAATGACTTAGAACATAAGTTGTATGACCCATGTGTGTACCAATCTCTAACGCTGTTTCATCACCATACTTTTCATCAGAAAAGAACTCAATCAAATCTGTCTTAAATTTATGTGAAGTAGTAGTTCTCCATTCTGATTTATCTGGTATACCAGCTAACAATACTTCATTATCAAATTCTCTAATCATCAAAAACATCTCCCCAATTATAAGACTTTACTTGTTTATCCCAATTGTAACAATTATGTTCTGAGTATTGATTAGCTTTAACATACCAATCATTACTTCTTCTTTTTAAATTCATCGTTTGTCCAGATTCACCACTTACGTACATTCTTTTCTTTGGATGGTTTCTATTATGTACAATCAAAATATTTTTTACTATAAATTGTGGAATGGTATTACCAAACATTTTTTGCATTGACAACATAAAAGAAGTGTCTTCGTGTACAAAGAAAACAGACCTTGGAATATTAGCTCCAGACCTAACCACTTCAGATGAAAATACAAGACCACAACCATTGAACTTAAATCTATCAAAAACTTGAACATCCAACTCTGTTACCTTGTCGTTAAATTTATTCATTTCATCTATGTTCATTGTATATTTTAAACTCCACCAATTATCATAATCATTCTCTATAAATGGTTTGTCTGTAAACTCATTGTGTTCTATTACTTTCCAAGAATCATCCCACATTTTACAAATACCAAATGTAAGAACATACTTTGGTGTCTTTTCTTTAGCTTGATGATGTATACCATCCAACACCATAAAAGTTTGTCTTGGGATTAACGAATCAGTTTCGCCCCACATTAGAACGTCAACCACATCACAATACTTATTGTTGAAATCCCTACGATAATCCGCTATAGTGTATATTTTATCATATGTAAATTTAACATTAAAAAACATATTATCCAAGAGCTTTTTTAATTTATTTTCTATCTCTTTCAATTTTTTATCGTCTTCACATTTTTCTAAGTCTTGATTCATATTGACGTAAAAGTCAACAATAACATTCTCTGGGTTTTCTAATTGTTCTAAAGCATTATTTACACTTTCGACATACTCTTCTAAAATGTCTACCTCATACCATTGAACTAAACAACCTATTGCATATGAATATTTTAAAATCATAATACTGATAACCCTGGGAATCTCGAATCAACTATATCATACGACAATTCATCTTTAAGTGGATACATTCCATTCTTATTATACTCAACCATCCAATCTACTTTATCACGTTCTTGTGTACCACCCTCAAAAAAAATCGGACCAGTTTTAATAGATTTATTTTGTGTGAGTCTATCATATAACTTTTTTATAACATCACCATTATTTGAAATATCTATATGCATTAAATCAAAGTCTTCCATACTATTTAACCACCTATCAAAACTCATCAGTTTCAACTGAACATAATCTTGAACTTCATACTTATTCAAATTATTCCAAACTTTTGTCATTGAACAATTTCTATATTCATACTCATCAAATAAATCATGAGCATAAACTTTGGCACTTCGGTCACCCAAATCCTTTAGAGCTTGAGCCATACAAATAGTTGAGTAACCTTCCAATACACCAATTTCAATAATTTTCTTTGGTTTCAACTTCATAACAATATCATATAGAGTCTGACCTATATTGTTTTCACTATATGATGAATAAACTTTTGGTTCTTTATACATAATTTCCCTCTTCTAACCAACATACAAAAACATATCTTACACCACTTGTTATTGTTTCTATATGATGTGGAATTTCTGAATTAAACATTACAACATTTCCTATGGTTTTATCAAACGGCACTTTAGGAACACCTACATATTGATGAAGAAAAACTTCACCACCTTCATATTCACTTGGGTCTGTCAATTGTATTAGTATCGTCCTGTGTCGTTCTAAATTTATTTCAAGTTTTACATTTTTATCTACGTGAGTATTATAATATTGACTTGTTTCATATCTTACTATCTTTTTTACCATTGGTATTTTAGTAACCCCAAATATCCCTAATTTATCCAGTAACAAGTCTGTTGGTAAATCTTCATTCGTGGGATGTTTTTCTTGTGAAGTTCGTATATCACTTATTATAATTTCATTGTCTTCATTATAAACTTCACTTCTGTTCCACTCACCAGTACTTTTTAAAATCAATGAACACTCGTCAGGTGAAAATAAAACTTTTTGTTTAATCAACGCCATCTTGTTCCTTAAAAATTTCAATCATTAAGACATTTCTATCATTAACCATTACATAACTACCATCTTTCAATAAAAATTTAGTAAACTCACCTTGTCTTATTGTATGTGTATTTACACCTTCTATAGTTCTTTTTACACCATCAACAAAATGAATTATTTGAGTAACCCATTGACCTTGTTCTTTAACTGATGACTCTAAGTCTACCATTACCAACCCTCTTTAATACAATCAACTATGTATTCTCTTTGTTCATCTGTAACCCACCATCCGTTTGGAATACAAATTAATTGTTTTTGAATTTTATCTAAATTTGGAAGATGTGCTTTATACTCTGAAACACAACTATGTATATCATTTCTCTCGTGTACTTGACTAACCATAATGTTACACTCTTTCATCTTATCCATGAATTGTTGTTTATTGTCAACCAACATAGAATAAATCCAATAAGAACTTTTTCTATATCTCATATCTTGTTGTGTCAATGTCACACCAGCTACCTTATTTAATTCTTTATTATAGTATTCTGCATTTTCAACGTGTCTATCAATTATATTACCAAGGTTTTTAAAATTTTCTATACCAACACAAGCATTAACATCATTCATATGAAATTTAAATCCCCACTCGGATACATCAGCTTCACATCTAAAATCTTTCTTGTTAGTATCTCTGTCAATACCATACCATCTAAGTAATTTAGCTCTACGATATAAATCTTGATTAGGTAATGTTAAAATACCACCATCAATAGATGTAACGTGTTTTATAGCTTGTAAACTGAATGTACATATATTTCCATGATTTCCAAGTGGTTTACCTTTCCAAAAAGAACCAATTGAATGTGCACAATCTTCTATAACTATAGGTCTAAACCCAAACATCTGTTTAGTCCTATCTTGTATTTCTTTTACTTTATCTAAATCAATTGGATAACCACCCCAATGAACAAGATAAATTATTTTAGTATCTTTAGTTATCTTTCTAGCTAAATCATCCAAATCCATATTCAATGTTTTTGGGTCTACATCAACCCACTTAATTTTCAACCCATTAGCTAATACTGGCCAATTAGTAGCGGTACAAGTTAGTGGTGTACATAAAACTTCATCACCAGTTTTAATACCATCCCACTTATGTGATACTGCTCCATCCCCAGTATGATTCATCTCCATTATCTTTGTTGGTTTTTTTAACATATGTAGAGCTAAATGTTCAGCAGATGTGGCCGCGTTAGTTGTTACCAACCAATCTTGTCCAAAATATAATTTTAATAATTCTTCAAATTCATCAACAACTGGTCCTTGTCCAATATAACCAGACATCAATATTTTAGACACCTTGTCTGGTATGGTTTCTGCCATACTTACTTTGAATAATGGAATCATTTCTTTTGGTTTATTCATAACCTGTAAACTCCTTTGTTATCTCTCCTCGTGCACATTCATAGATATATGGTGAATTGAGATAATCCTTGCTTAAATAACCTATTTTATTTTCTCCAAATATTTTTGTGAATTTATAACCAACAATAGTTTGCCCTAAATTTCCAATACCACCATAATTTATTGCATTACCATCTTCATCTAAATCTGGACTTAACCATATTGGATTAAAACCACCCACACTTTTTAAATCTTTGTATTTAATAACCAAATAACTTGACCTAATAGTTTTACACATAATAGGTTCTGTAAATAAGTATCTCCAATCTGCAGAAACCCACTCAATATTTTTCTTATTCCGTTCGATTTTTTCTGGGTCAAACACAGTTGGGTAGTTAACTCCATTACCAAGAACTTTCAAACCATAATTATTTAACGCTTCTATAGATACATTAATAAAATTCCAATCTTTAATTATTAAATCATCGTGAACCAAGAATAAAATAGTATCATCATCTACATCCAAGTATTCTAAAGCTTGTGTATAAGCTCCTTCTTCGAGTCCTATGTTATCAAATAACTTCCAATTAAAATTTTCTTTTACAACCTCAGGTGGTTCTCTGTGACAAGACCAAAATACATCTAAATTTTTATTAGATTTGTTTAATTCTATTAATCCCGCTATCCATTCTGGATAACTATAATGCCATCCAACTACTATAAATTGTATATTCATTTGTTTAAATATTCATAAGTTTTATTCATCCAATATAATGTTTTATCAGATTGATTGTTGTCTGGTATAGCATTATAATGATATACCCATCCCAATTTAGTAAATAACATATCGTGTGTTAATATCTCTTTCCTAAACATATCCTGCATATTCCATTTGTACGGCAATAATTTTAAATCTACATTATTTGTTTGTACAAAGAAATTAATAATTGGTTGGTCTGTACCAACACCAAAATTTTCTTGTATTTGTTTTAATAATTTTGAATTGGTTAGATAAAAGTTTCGTATATCTCTAAATAAATCTTTATGTTTACCATTAACAATCATAAACCCAGAATTAAAATATTCCCACACATCAAACATATAATCTTTAAATACATATTTAGAATATGTTTCCAGACTTCTACATACCCAATCGTAACTACCATCATTATGTACAGCACAAAATTTGTTATCTGTTGTCTCAAATACATTTGGTGCGTTTGGGTGTATAATGGTATCAGAATCAACTATCAAAATTTGGTCATACTCAATATCACTATTTTCTAACAAATCAAAAACAAGTAACTTGTGCCAATTTGGATTCATCTCACCATAAATCCATTGGTCTAATACAAAAACTTCACAATCATTTTTTGATGCCCAATCTTTCCAACTCTTAATTGATAAATCATATGGTGTTGACCTATTTGGTTTATCTGGATTCTTTATGTTAACTGTAAATACAATATTAGTAGACATACTCACTCCCAAATCTTTCCCAAGTTATTCTCATCAAATCTATCCTATCTTGTAAACTTATACCAGTAAAGTGCCATATGTTACCATACTTTATAAAAAATGGTGTTGGGTCTTCTTGTATTTGCCAATTACCTTGGAACATTTCTTTTTTATGTATTGCAAATAAATTCCAAGATGGTGGTATCAACTTAGGTTTTATATTATTCTTTACCAAATGATAATTAAGAATGGTTTGTTCTTTACCACCACCCTTATTCCAATTGTCAAGTTCTTCTTGGTTGTCAAAATAGAAATCCAATATCTCTTTGAATATGTGTAAATGTTTTTTATGAAAAAATAGGACACCTGCGTTAATGTACTGATAATAATCAATTTCTAAATCTGGAAAGAACTTCCCATACGCTTTAATACTATCGTCCATCCACTTCATATTAGCTATATCGTTAACTCCACAAAACTCTTCATCAAATAAATCAAATGGATTGGGTGAATCCCACTTCACCATTGTGTCTGAGTCTACAACACCTATTTTATCATAACCTTCAGCTCTCTCGTAGATTAATTCTTTATTCCAAATAGGTTTACCAAATCTCTCATCGTGTTTAGTAATAACTTGCAAATCTACATCATTCATATCACACCAATATTTCCAAGTGTTCAAACAATATTGACTATAGTCACTATTTTTATATTTAGAACTCGGATGGTCTATTGTAACTATATAAATTAAATTTTTCATGTATCTTCGGATTTTCTTTTTAAATCTAAATGTATGTATTTTTGTTTATTGTCACTTACATGATTAGGTGTACCATATTTGACAATACCATCATATTCCATTTTACCAAGCCGTCTTAATACTTCACCCAATAAATCTTTTATTTCTCGTAATTCTCGTTTTAACGTATAAAAATCTCTATTTTTTTCCATCTTTATTATCCTTCTCTAAATCTTCAAGACCATTATACTCGTGACCCTCTAAACCAAAATTAATAAATGGATTCAACGAATATATGTTACATCCATATTTTTCTTTTAACCACTCTCTAACTGTTATTGTTATTGGTTCAATCTTTGGTAACCATTGACCTTTCTTAATGGCATCCCAGTTATCTGATGATTTCCAATCTTTTTCCATATAATCTTCGAAGTATCGTTTACCATCTATTTCTCCACAATCGTGACCACATATCATAATATTTTTAGCTCCCAAATACGCGGCTATATGTAGTCCACTTGAAACAGTTGATTTACTAACAAATATTTCATCTGGTTCTAATGCATTTAATTGTTCTTCATATGGATTCTTGTGTGGCTTATTGTGGTTAAAACGATACGCATCTTTATGATTAGGTTGATTACCATGTGCGTCTTGACCTTTATAACCCTTTGAAAATATTAATGGTATTCCATCTTTTTGTAATTCTTTTATACTTCTTGGATATCTTGGCCCTTCTTCACAATCTTTCATCACTACATAATTACAACGATATCTTTTATAAACTTGATTTAGTCCTATGGTAACTTTACCATCAAAAAAACTTGGTTCTACATAATCCATAGAAGCACCAGCCATGATTACCCATATGTCTTCACCCTTGTATTTATCTTTTAAATCTGATATACTTTTATACTTCATCCTTATATTTTTCCTTTGTATTTTTTCTTTTACTGGACTTGGTGTTCTACTATCCATTAATTGTCTCTACAGCATAATCATATAATTTTTTCAGACCAACATCAACACTAACTCTTGGATACCAACCTAAACTTCTTAGTTTTTCATTATCACCCGTATTTCCGAATTGGTCACCATCTTCACTACCAACGTTTTTTACTTCAAAATTATCTCTACCACTATACTTTATAAATTTATTTATTATATCTTCAACATAAGTTTTTGTATTAGTACAAACATTATATGTTTCCCTTGATGTTCTGTCGTCCATACCTAAAATTAACGCATCTATATTATCATCTATGTAAGTTATATCTCTATATCTATTGAGTGGACCTGTCACATCAATCTTATTACCCCTAACTACTTGTTGAACAAATACAGCCGCTATTCCTTGTCTACCATTTGTTAAGTTTTGTCCTGGCCCATATGTTGGAAAGATTCTGAATATTGTATAATCTATTTCAAATTGTGAAAACTGCTTCACACAAATCTCACCATACAATTTAGATATTGCATAATTGGATAGTGGATTTAATTCATCGGTCTCTCTCAACCAATCACCTTCACCATAAACAGCCATTGTAGAAGCATAAACAATCTTTTTTATTCCCCTCTCTTTAGCAAATCTACAAACATTCAAAGTTCCTTTAGCATTCCAATCCAAATCTAACTCAGGTTCTACAAGAGACCTATAACCATATGATTGTGCGGCTAGATGATATATTAAATCAATTTTTTCTGTAATCTTTAATAACTCGTCATAATTTGATATATCACAAACATAATCAGGACTTTTAGGATTTATATCACATACTATAACATTGTGTCCTAAGTCTTTTAATTTCTCAACTAAATTTCTTCCAATGAATCCACATCCACCTGTAACTAAAATATTTTTATACATTGATTTCTCTTAGTGTGTCTTTCCAATTTCTAAATCGTATACCCTTGTCATCAATATAATACTTAGCATTTGGTTTTCCCCAAACAACCTTTTCTACGAATTTATACATATCGTGTTTCTTCAACCACTCTTCGATTAACTCAACTCCTGTCATATCATCTATTAATGGTCTATTAGGATTTGCTTTACAAGTAAAAATAACTATTCTGTAAGTCTTACTTATCCGTTCCAATGATTCATAACTACCTTCAACGGGGTCATCATAAACAGTACCATCGTGGAAACCTTTACTATTTTTATGAATCACTCCATCGAAATCTATAGCTATACTATTTTTTTCATCTTCACTAATTCTATCTAATTCTTTTTCAATGTTCATTATGTACTCTCTTATATAAAAATTCTGCAAAGTCAAAATCAAGTGGTGTATCTATATCAATAGATTCTATTTCTGATACTTCGTAAAAATATGGTTTACTACATATAAAGTTTTTAGCTTCCAACATAGATTCTCTATTACAAATAATTAAGCCAAATGTAGGTGCAAAATAGTCAGGTAAATCTTGTGAGTTTGGAGCATAATCTAATTTATAATTTATAGGTTTATTTTCATACCACAAATATTCTTTGATTGGTTTTACTGACATCAAACTATTACAATCTACATTAGAAAACAAATCAATTGCTTCTATAAAAGTATCCTTACTAATCAATGGAGCGGTAACTTGTGCTACAATAATATTTTCAGAATCAGTATTTTCTGCTAAATAATGATGATACTCACTATTAGTACACTCTGAACTAGCATAATATGCATCTCTTCTATGATAATTTATTCCTAACTTTTTAGCTAATGATATAGCATATTCACTATCTGTATTTATGATAATATCATCAACAGGTAATTGTTTAACTACATCTATCTTATGTTCTAATAAAGACTTACCTGCGAAGTCTTTGAAGTTTTTATTCTTAACTCTCTGAGAACCTTGTCTGACTGGTATAATTACCTTCACTACCTACTCCTCGTTCTCAAATTATCCAATCTTTTTTTATCATTCATTGAAAGTAAATCTAATGTTGATGATTTGTGTTTCAGTATTGATGATTCGAACTCCAACATATTTGATAAATTTTGAATATAGTTATCCAAAAAAGAATCACTCAATTTAACCTTAACATTTCGAGTCTCTATATAATCGAGTAGATTTGATTTATATAATCTTTCAATAAAATCTTTACTATCTGTATTAATATTACCACCCATTAACGTTGTCTTATTTCTGGACTTGGAGGCTAAGAATATCTCACGAACCATTTCAAAACATTCATCTGAATCAGTTTTGTCTTTTGTCAATCCAAATGATGATATAAAATCTGACCTACCTACAACAACACCAGACAAATATTCCATATCGTTACTACTCACTATATCATTTATAGATTCATATGCAAGTTTACTTTCTATATTAATATACAAGTCATCAAAGTTAAATTTATTTATATTATTTGTACTTATAAATTTATGTAACGCAAATGGTGATTCTATCATTGGTGCGACACACCCACTACACCCAATCATTTTAGCAAATCTCATATCCGATGTGGCTTCCGCACCACCTACCTTCATAGTGACTTTGATATTATTAGAATGTGCGTGACAAACCATAGAAACGGCTTGGTCAAAAGTCAATCCCTCATCTTCAAGAGACATTTTCAATTCAATGTCCAAGTCTTTTATATAACCAAAATCCATTATTAACTTCTAACCAATAAATCCTTTTTAAAATTATCCATATAAAATTTATTTTGTTGTTCTTGTTTTTCTTTAGTCTTAGGGTGATATAAACTCAAATCTTCTACTGGTGGTAAATGTGAATATGTCTTACAACCTATAATATATTCATGAAGTGGCCTTGTCCATCTGATATCTTCTCTGTTTCTAAATACTCTTGCTTGATAATCTGGATAGTTAACCCAATTATTTTCTGTAAGTCTCCATCCCCACCTTTGAACATCTTCTTGTGTAAACCCATCAACTGTATTTACTCTTGGAATCCAAATTAAATCAACATCATTTATTTCTATTATATCTGGTAATTGTTCAAGTAACGTATCATGTGGATACTCATCGGCATCAATGTGGAAAATATAATCACCTTCTGATTTTTCTATAACCGAATTTTTTTGGTCTGAAAAGTTACCATCAAGTTTTCTCTGATATGATTTTATAACTTTAGCATCTGCATATTGTTGAGACCAACTTGTTATGACCTCTTGTGTTTTTTCATCTGAATAATCATCACAAATTATAATCTCATCTTGTGGTTGAGTTTTGTGAACTAATACTTCTAATAACTTATTTAACTCATCAGCTTCATTATGAACTGTGATACCATAACTAATTTTCAAACTACTTGTCCTTTAGCTCTTCTCATTAATAATTGTTCTCTTTTCTTATTATATTCCACCATAACTTGAGCTCTCATTCTTTCCCAATACTTTTGTTCAGATATAACTGCAGGTGTTTGTTCTATTTCACTATAAGCTTGTATGATTTCATCATAGGTAACTTTCTCTTGACCTTCGAAATTAGAACTTACAGCCTTACCAACTTTATTAAAGTTAACTTTTAATAAATCGTCTAATTGAACTAATTTATCTGCAATAGTAATTCTTGGTGGTAAAGATTTTCCAGTAAACATTCCACTATAATCATAATCACATACTTTAATTTGTTTGTAATTACGTAATGTATATGTTTTCCACGCACCTTCAACTTCTGTTAAAAAATCTCTAATGTATTTATTGAACGTAATTGAACCATCTCTTATACCTTCACCAAATTTAACTCTATGATAAGTAAAATCATCATAACTTGTAAATTCAAGTCCACCAACCTTTTTTATTAATCTTTTTAAAAGACTTGGTTGTAAGTTATCCAAATCAAATACATACAATTTTCTTTGAGCTATATTTCCTCTAAATGGCGTCCAATCTAATACTAAAGAAACCTTGTTTGTAATTTCACCACTTTTAGCAGATTTGTATTTACCCAATAAAATCATACCTCTACGAATTTGATTCTTCTTAACCAATTCTTGTTTTAGAAACTTAGTACGATATGCCGCGGCTAATCCCAATTTACTTCTCCAAATTAGTTTTAACTATTCCCATTGCTCTACAAGCGTCAAGAAATTCAAATTGTCCAAATCTTTTAGCTCCTTCAGTATCCAATCGTGATTCATAGAACTCACCATCCTTACCTGGAACTGGATAATTTTTCCTTTCTTCCTCTGGTATAAATATCACTTCAGCGTATCTCCAATACCAATTTTCAACATCTCCTTCAGGATAAATAATACCTTTAGGCCCCATGTTAATAACTGATGGATACCAATATATCTTTCGTTCTTCATCAAAAAATTCCAAATCTCTTATTATTTGTGCAGTAGATTCTAAATGTTGATTCTTTACTTTCGATTCTTCTGAATAAAGTGAGTTTGATGTATAACCACAATTAAAACATAGATAACTTTTAAAGTCATCGTCATCTTTTCTCTCAACTGTTTCTTCAAAACATTTTTCTTGAGAATAACAATGTGGACATTTTATTTGTATTTCTGCCATAATTAAGCCTTCTTCAATTTTGGTAAGTTAATTTTTGGTGTTTCTATGTTACCAGCAACTTTCTTTAATTTTGGTAATTTTAAATCAACTTGTTGTGGTATATCTTGATAATACTTATCTACAAGTTCACCAAGTTTTTTTGTCATATTATCAAGACTAAAATCTTGACTAAAAATTGATTGTTTTTTAGCATTGATTAAATACTTTGGGTAATTCTTGAATACATCCATCATAACCCTACTAGCATAAGGATAATTTGTAGTAAACCATTGACAACCCTTTAGATAAATTTCTTTTGGAAACGAACCCTCTGGTACAGCACTCAAACTACCAGGTAATAATATTGATAAATCTTTGTGTAGAAAATCAACATGACCACTCCAATTTGGAGCAATCACTGGTTTTTCTGAAAGAGACGCTTCTAACAATGGTCTACCAAATCCTTCACCATGTGTTAACGAAACATGAGCTTTAACTCTTGGATGGTTATATAAACCATTCATTTCCTCATCACTAAAATCACCATGAAATAAATAAATATTTGGTAACTCACCTTGTACAGTAGATTTTATATCTTTAATTTTCGAAATAATTTCTTCTCTGTCTATTATTGAAAATGTAGCACCACTTGTCTTCATTATAAGTCCTGGTGCATCTTTTACATTTTTAAATGTTTCTAAAAATGTCTTAACCAACATACCAGTATCTTTTCTATCGTGACCAAGATTACCTTGTAACCAATGTCCAGTATATAGAAAATTAAATTTCTCTTCTACTTTATCAAACTCTTCTACTAAACTTTTACTAAAAGAATCAGTAGATTTATAGATATTTAAGTCAGCTCCTTCGAATAAAACTTCAATTGGTTTTTCAACCTTCAAGTCAGGCCCCTTTTGTCCAGTTTTATCATTTTGTGATTCAAACATGGTTTGTATAAAAATATCTTTTGAAAACTTTGATGGTACAATAACCATATCCATTTTATTTAAACCTTGAATCCATTCTGGAACACACCCAGTAGTTTCTATTCCAGCAGTAATACCTATATTAAGTTTACCAATTGGATTAAACTCGTTTGGTACAACTATATGAATATGAATATCTGGTTGTTTTGGTAATTGTGTACCATCCATCATACAATCAATAATTCTTTTATCTCGTGGGTCTTCCATATTCAATGCATTCATTGAAGTATTACCCCACCTTACTGGCATAATTTTTACATCAAATTTATTTAAGTCTAATAAAGAATGTACAATATCTCTACTATGTGCACCATACCCACTTCTTGTTCCGACTGGGGCTGTAACTAATACTAATGGTTTCATTATAACTCCTATACTTTATAAATACTATAACGTTTTCTTGGTTTCCACGATTTCATAATTGTATCCATGTGGTCTATAAAATTTTTAGACATTGCACGTGAACTCATCATTGAGTCATCACTACACGCCCATTCGTGTCCAACCTTACCACATTTATCTCTTTCTTCAGCTCCAACATCATACCATTCCTTAATTCTATCTGCAACATCATACCAATCACACCTATCATCAAAAATATATGGTGTTGGTGGCGAACCCATCAAAGAACGTGTTCGTGGCCATACTGGTTTTACCCAATCTCCATGAGTTAATCTATCATTATTTTCCCACTCACGATAATCATGAAGTGAATGTATTTCTGAATAATCTTTGTATGTGATAAATTCACCATCTAATTTAAATCCACACTGGTCTTGCATTCCACCAGTAACATTTAAAATAACTGGTGTTCCACACATAATAGATTCTGCACCAGACAACCCAAAACCCTCATTTGATGAAATCAATATAGTACAATCTGCCATATTATATAAAAAGTTCATTGCTTCTGGTGATACTTTTTGGTCTGAAAAGGCTACATCACCATATGTACACAATTCCTTTACTACCGCAGGTATAGATGTACCATGTTGGTCAATAGGTGATGTGTGCATTAATAATAAACATTTCTTAGCTTGTTCTTCTGGTAACATACCACAAAATTTATTATACGCTAAAATAATATCACCAACCATTTTACGTTTTATATTACGAGCGTTATAAAATAAAATGAAATCCTTCTCTGTATTCCTCGTCAACTGATTTTTGAATGTTACGTATTTTTCAGACTCTTTTTGTTCATCTGTCATTGGAAAGAACTCTTCTTCACTTATTCCATGTGGTATGTAAGTATTATCTGTATCTGTTCTTGGTTTATTCTGACAAACATTTTCTACAATATTATGTGTCTGTTTAGATATATTCATAATCAAATCACAAGACTCATAAAAATTCTCATTCCATCTTGGATATGGTAAGTCATCCCAAATGTTATAATAAAAGATAGGAATCTCTTGTCGTATCTCATGTTCCATTTGATATAACCAATTCCAAAATCTTGGGTCTGTGTAATGTAATATAGCATCTGGCTTTTCAGTAGACATCAAATGTCTAACTATGTCAGGATTACCATAACCACTTACTGGATATATCTTACAATAAGCATCATCAACACCCATATCTTTACCATACTCTTCCGATATGTCAGCAACGTTTCCTTCGTCTGGATGTTTTATTGCTCCCGCAACTTGAACCCAATCATAATGATGCAATGTACCTCTTACAAACTCACGAGACATTGTACCAACACCAGACGACATACGTAAATCATCTGACAATAACAATATTTTCTTCTTTGACATTATAACCTCTTTAAATAAATTTAATCTTTTAATAATTCCTTCTTAATTATCGGACTATCTTTGGATTTTTTATCCATAAAGTGTTTTTGTAAAACCGATAATTTGTCTTCACAATTAGACATCTTCTCTAATTCTTGCTCAATAGTTTCTATTACATTAGGGTGTTCACCGACACCAACTGTGTTTTCTAACATAATTTCTACGTTAATTTTATGTGATGCAATCTGTCCTTCAAATTTCTTTATAAGAGCATCAATAATATCACTTCTTAGTTGCACCATTAAAACTGACTCCCAGATATTTGTAGATTTTCGTGTTCGTGTATTCGTTTACGAAAATCATCATCATTAACATATCTATGTAAGCATCTATTAATTAACTTTTGTAATGTAAATTCTGTCATTAAACTTTCTTGTTTAAATGATTTATACAAGTCATTTAATAGTTTTACAGAAGTTAATTTAACTTTGTCTTCCATTTTAATCTCCATAATATATATGTATATATAATTAGTTAACTATAACTACTTTCTTTCCAATTTTTTTAGCTTCTTTAATAGTACTCATAGTTCCACTTGACATCTTACCTTTTGGTATAAAAGCTACGACTTTATCTGAATATTCAGCTATCTGTTTGTTTCTTTTGTGGTAGTGCCATGTTGCATATTGTTTTCCATATTCAAATTGTGGTCGTACACAATGTTGATTATATGCATAATGTGATGGTGGAAATTCTGAATATTTCATGTCAAACTCTAATGCATATTTTTTAGCATATCCATCAGCTCCTTCTTTTTGTCCACCGCTTACTATTTCTACGTCCGCACCAAATTTTTGTTTCAATCCAAAAATAAACTCTTGTACTCTTCTTCTATTCGAATATTCTCTTGAACCAACAATTCCTATTCTCATAAATCATTCCTCTTCTGTTTTCTTTCAACCTTTTTTTCTTTAGGTGGTTGATTATTAAAAAAGGTAATAGCATCAGAAAATTTACTTATACCACTAACTATCTGATTTGTATCTCCATAATTATATTGAAATCTACAATTAGATGGGATTACATCTTTATCATTGTGACATCTCAAATCAAACCAAACAAATTCATTTGGATTCATTGACCCTTTAGATACAATTGTAGTTTTCCAATGGTGTCCATCTTCAATAGAAGCTATAGCATCTTTCAAATTGATTTTAGTATTGTCCTCATCAAACCAAAGTATTAATGAAATCGTATTTGTACCAAGGTGATTCAAATCTTCTAAAGCTTTTAAAATTCCCTTTTTATCATCTTTATCTAAGAAATGTTCTAATCTCATTCTTAAACTAACTTTACCCAAATGCATCAGTTTTTCCTATCACATAGTTCTTTTTTGTTTTTAAACTCACAATATCTACAATTTTTTTGAGAAGGCTCTTTTCTATAAATAGTATTTTTTAAGTATTCTCCCTTATCATCGAAACATTCTTCTAAAAAATTATTTAAATTTAATAATACCCTATTAATACTTACTTTTCCAGACGCAGGTATTACTTTCTGAACTCTCTTTTGTGGAAAGTCCACATTCTCCCATAACTTACGTTTTACAATAAAAAACTCAACATCTATCTTGTCAATTGGAACATCCATCTGAGCAGAATAGAATTGTTTATAAAGTAACAATTGGTCTGTCTTGTTTTTGTCTTTTTTCTGGTACTTATTCCAACCTTTTGTTGAAGTCTTAATATCGTAGATGATATACTTGTCTCTAACTGTATCGTGGATTACAAGGTCAATATACCCCTTAAACACCACATTGCCTTTCATCTTATAATTTAGTTCTGTTTCAATACCAACAAGTTCATATCCCTTCTTACTGAAATATTGAGCTCTTCTTTTCTTGAACCAGTCTAAAATAACACATCCATCATTGAAAAATTCAACCATATCATTTTCAGTACAAAAGGCTACACCACCATTAGCTTTCATTATTCTTTCATAATGATGTTGCATTCTTTGTCGTAATAAATCTTCCACATCAATAGAATCAGCTTCTTTAGCTGTCTGATTATACATTATATGTAAATAAAATTGTAATACTTCATGCATTGAAGTACCAAACATTGTGTGAATACTATCTGTAAATTCACGAAGACCATCTACATATAATAGTTTCCACCTAAATGGACATTGTGACCATAAATTATATTGACTATATGATATATTTTTCAAAACCAAGACTCCTCTTTATCTACTGAAGTTAATTCTTTTCTCTTATTCACTTTCAATTCCAATTTAACCGTACTCAAACACTCATCAATTAGAGCTTGGTCAATATTACTTTTTGATAAATCATAATTAGTGTATGGTGTTTTTGGATTATCTCTAACACCCTTACTTAGTAACCACCTACGAATATATTGCCATGTTGAATTGGCTGCCAAATGTGGTTGAACTTGTTCTGTTATTTGACTTTTTTGTGTCACTCCATTTAATATACAATATAACCAATTCATAGCGTCTTGTGGTAACTTGGGTCTAGCACGAGAAATGATTTCCTGCATGGTATTCCTCAAGTTCTCCCTAAAAGTTAACTCAAAATTATCTAAATTCCAAGAGCTTTTTTCAGGTATTTTTCTTATCATATTCTGAAACTCTTCTTTGGTTTTAAATTTATATGGATAATTTTCACCAACAACTTTTTCCATTTGTGGATTATCATATACTAAAACTGGTTTATCAACTTGTATACCATCTTGTACCGATAAATTCCAAGTCATATAACCATCAACAAAACTTACACTACAATGAGAGTTTTCTAACAAGTATCTATATTGACCTCTATTCAATTTGGACGCTACATATTCTGGTGGAGCTTGCCAATCAGTACTCCATATCATATACTCGTCTTCTAATCCTTCAAAATATTCTAACAACCTATTTACACCTGTAGTTTGACCCCACCTATGATTGAATACAACAATCTTCTTATCTGTTGGTAAGTCTATAGGTTCTGCTGGTGGTAACGGGTCTGAAGATAGTGGCATAGTTTTTGTCTTATTCTTGATGTAATTCATATCAATAGAAACTGGTTGACCTTTATGAAAATTTCTAGCTAACCAATCATTCGATATATCAGTATGAAAGAATGCATTATCAGCCATACCTATTGATTCTATTTGTCTCATAAATGGTGGTGGTGTTGCTGAAGATACTCTACTACCTGGACAATCAACCCAGTGAAAGAATAAAAATCTACTTACAACTTGTCCATATCTCTTATCACTCATAGCTACAAAAATATTATATAACATCTCTGGTTGATGACAAAAAACGAAATCTATATCTTGTGTCTTAAAATTTATTATATTTCTAAAAACAGAATCATGAAACGCGGAACGATTAGATAGAGCGTTTCTATAGTATGGATATTTTATAAGAGTAACATTTGCTCTATCATCAGGCATAGTATGTTTTTCTGGTACTAAAACATAATGATGACATTCTGGTAAGAATGATATTGTCTTTTCTAATACTTTATAATTAGAATCAAACTGATGTTGAAATATTCCACTACTATCAAATCTTACTGGACTACCATAATGTAATATTCTTAATCCATCCATTTACCATGCTCCTTTAAGTGCCATAGTCTATGTGTAAACATTTCCCACAATAGACCAACCAATGTGTCTGATTCATAGACACCCGCTTTACATTCATATTTATACATCTTTTTTACCTTTAGTATCTCGTAACCAATTTATATAGTGTCTAATCTTACCACCCAACTCCATATCATTAGGTGTTTCTTTAACCATTCTTTCTATTATTTTTAATGGTGATTTCATGCTATACCTTTTTTATCTTGTTTTAAAATTCTCTTATAGTATTCTTTTTCAGCTTCTTTTACTATCCTATCAAAATCTTCTCCAGTAAGACTCAATTTCTTACGTTCCAATGATTGTATATTGAAATGTGTCAATATTAAATCTATTATAATTGAATCTATTTTGGAAGTTTTAATCTCTATGACCTCGCAGTTGACTTACTTTGTTCTTTTAATATACCTCGTATAATATCAGCTTGTTGGTCGTTGACTTTTGGGCCTATTGGGTCTGGATAAATAATTTTGTCTCCTTTAAGTTGTAATTTATTTATACCCAACACAGATTCAAGGTCAACTAAACTCATCTGTCCATCTTCCAATACTATAATATTAGCTTCTACAAAATCAAAATAAAAGAAATTAGTCTCTTTGATAACTTCCCCCAATATCTTCATTATTTCTTTTTTAGCTCGTTTGAAATCTGCTGTCTTACCCGCTGTAGTTACATATCCCATTATATCATCACCATCATAAATAATCCCAACAAGAGCTGGAGCTATTCTATCATAAAATCCGACTTTTAATGCATCTATAAAATTCTGTCTCCTAACGAAGTCCTTATTGAAAACCTTATAATAAAGTTTGTTTTTCTTATCTTGATAAACCGACCTACCATGGCATTCCTCATTGTTAGCTTTAGTTTTCACCACTCTATCCATTTTATCTCTAACGGAATCAAATTCCATCTTGTTTACTTCTGATAATTGTATGTCAAATTTCATTATTTTTTATTAAAGTAATCTTCCAATTTATCTGCTAACCAATCTACAATATCAGTAGACCATACTAAAAACATTATAGCTAAAAATGTACCCCACGATTCTAATGTACCCATCACTACTCCCAAATCCTTGCTATTCTACGAATAAATCCGAGAGTTGCACCAAATCCTAATGCTATACCAGCTATTTGAAAGTTACCCATATACAACGCTATAGAAGATACGAGATATGCTGTAAATCTAAATACACCATAGATTGAAAAATCACTTTGATATTTTAATATTTCTTTTCTTGTCATCACTTACCCCACTTTCCATTCTTAACTATTGTTGCCATAATACCATAATTAGATACATCAAGATAAGCATCTTCCATTGGTTCACCTTCTACGGCATTTCCTCTCTTACCCATTAATAAAGTTTTTAACCTTTGTATCTTATCATTCATCCTAAACCACAAACCAGTAAGTGACAAATGTATCTCGTCATCTGTTATCAATTGAGTACCAACTGAAATATTACCTGGGCCATAATCATGTTGTTTATGACAGAATAATTCGTATTGTTCTCTCTGTAGTTTTTTGAACTCTCGTGTCATCTCTGGCCATTCTTGTTCCATTTGGTCAACAATTGTTCCAAGTGAATCAACACCAGTTGGTGAATCCTTTATGGTTTTTTCTTTCATATCTATACCTCTTTTCATATCTAATAAACTTTCCACTTACACTACCTTATCTATGACACCATATTCCAAACAATCTTTAGCTGTTAGATAAGTGTCTTGTTTAGAAACTCCTTCCCAGAAATCGGAAGTTTTATTTGTTACTTCTCCAAGTATATTACATATACTCTTTTGTAAAAGTTTCAAATGGTCAGCACCTTTCAAAACATCTGATGTTTTTCCAGCTTCAAATGCAGAACCTTCGTGAATCATTACTGTCGAGTTTTCACTCATTGTTCTTTGACCAGTTCCACACGCAAGTAGAACTGCGGCAGCAGACATACAAGCACCAAGACAATGAGTATTAACTTTTACTGGTAAACTTCTTATATGGTCTATCAAACCCAACATAGCATAAACATCACCACCATAAGAACTGATAATCATATTCAATGATTTTCTAGCATCTTTTTGATGTCTAAGTATATTGTCTGTCTTTGTAACAATAGTATACAAATTATCCATATCAAAATCATATGCCATATAAACTGTATTTGTATCTATATTTATACCCCACTCAAGTTCTTTCATGAGCATAGTATGTCCTATGTTTCTTTCTTCAAGATTAGTCATGCAACCCCCTATCGTATTTCGAATGGTAATTCTTGCCACTTTCTCGGCTCGACACCATGTTTTGTTAAAACTTCTCTTATTTCAAGAGTACCTTGTTCTGTCAATAACAATGTTTCTAAGTAACCCTTAACTTGTACTGCAGAACATTCATAATGTCTACAAAATATTTCCATAAACCATTTTGGTAAGTTCATATCTTTATCCTTTTTTATGTATTTTAAAAATTGTCTACCCTTCGGTAACATATCAGCGTAGACTTTATAGTGTTCTCTTGGTGTTAAGACATCCCAATACTTTTGAACGTCATTAACAAAATCTATCCATTCGATTTTCATTGATAAAAACCTATTGACCATATAAGTAGAATAAGTTTTTTTATTTTCTTCTGATAGTTCTTCCCAATAATTTTGGTTCTGAACTGTTGTTATTGCATTTATGTGGTCAAATAAACCTTTTTTCTTAACTATTGTTTTCTTGGACATCTAATCCACTACCTTCTAATAATTCTTTAGGTACTTCACCACAATTACCACAACTATAAACTTGAACTGGTACCAATCCTGCTTGACCTGTTGGTGAAACAATAGCTGAAATTTTCTTGATAACAAACGCGGTTATCCATAAATAATTTCCACACTTTTCGCAGTTCATAGTATCTTGTTCTGATAAATTAACTTTTAATTCTTTCTTTGGTGCCCCTGGAAAAGGTTTCATTGGTTTTGTACTCATTTTATATTCTCCCTATCAACTGTGGTTACCCCACGTTCTTGTACAACTATTTCAGTACACTTTTGTGCGTACTCTATTGCTTTTCTAATATCATTTGTATTTAAATAACCACAAACCAAACCTGCTATAAATGTATCTCCAGCTCCACTTACTTCGGCTATCTTTACTTTTCCTGCAGGAAAAACTGTATTATTCCACATACAACCTTTACTACCCATAGTAACAATAAGTTTATGTTCATTACCTTTTAAAAACTCGTGGTTCTTCTTATACTCAAATTCATTTATTTTAATAAAATCTGCATTTTCAATCCAACTACCAAGATGTTTTTTAGTATCTACAAACACATTTTTATTATTATCACAGATAAATTTTATGTCCTCTTCACTCAAAAAACCTTTACAATAATCTGATATAATTATAGCATCAACTTCAACTTTACCACTCAATTGTATATGACATTCATTACCTTGAATTGTAGATAATAATACATTATCAATTGGTTCACAATAATCGTGTTCATCAACTCGTAAAACCATCTGACCACTACGTTTATCAACATAACGTTTTTTAATAATATCATTACCAGGTTCATTATTTGTAATTGTATTAATAGTCATACCCAATGACTCAACATTGTTAGCAACATTTTTAGCCATTCCATCATTTACAGCTGTATATTCTGGTACAAATACTGGAACAGGTGCTTCTGGACTTAATCTATCTATGTCACCATAAATAAATTGGTCTTGACAATTTTCACCAACTACTAATACTCTCATTTTATAGTTCCCAATAATTTAGTTAACATAGCCATAGCATTAATTTCTTTATCAACAACTTGACTATCAGACATTTGATATTCTGCTAAAATTAAAATACATTCAGCTACGTGACCCTTACCCCAATCATCAACTTCGTCATATAACAATCTAAACAATTCTGTATAATCCTTAACTTCACTATCCAAAAGTAACTTTCTAACATTCTTAAACGCACTTCTCTTATCTTGTTGTGTTAAAATTTCAAGAACCTTCATCTTATAATCATTTTGAACTATACTTGTTTTATCTAACTCTAACTTTCCCTTGATTGATTGTTTTTGTGCTGAATTTATAACCCTACGAATATCTGGGTAACAACTATTAATAATGAAAACTACATCTTTAGTTTCATACTTTACATTTTCTGTATCAAGTACTTCACCAAGATGTACAGCTACTTCCTTTTTTGATGGTGGTGTTAAATTGTAAGATTGACACCTACTTTGAATTGGGTCAATAATTCTCTCAACAAAATTACAAGTCAAAATAAATCTACAATGATTGGAATATGTCTCCATCAAATTTCTTAATGCGGCTTGAGCGGTGGGTGTTATATAATCACACTCATCTAAGATAATAACTTTTAAATCAGAAAACCCAAGTGTTCCTGCAAAAGTTTTTACCTTATCTCGAACCATATCAAGATTTCTTTCGTCTGACGCATTAATGTATAGATATTCACAATCTATATTATTAACGAGTAATTTAGCGAGAGTGGTCTTACCTGTACCAGCCTTTCCGTATAGTAAAAGATGTGGTAAGTCTCCACTCTCTAAGCACACTTGAACTTTTTCTTTTAATTGGGCATTCCCAATATAAGAGTCAAGTGTCTGAGGCCGATACTTTTCTACCCATAGAGTATTATTTTCATTAGTAATTTTCATTCATTTAAACCGTAACTCTTGGTTGTAAAAAATAAATAGCATTATAATCATCAACATTAAATGTCATTTTGATTAATGGTCTATCTCCACCTTTCATTTCAAGAGTTCCAGTTTCACATTCTTTATTAGCACTCAGAATGTCAGCCATAACTTGTGAACTAAAAGAAACCTTATCAACTTCTTCATAAGTTTGTGTTGTGACTGGAATTGATAGTCTGTTAGAGTGTGTGTTTCTCCAACCAATAACAACATTAACATTGTTATTATCAGCAACAATAGTAAACGTTTCTACTTCGTCACCAAGAGCTGATTTACCAGTTATAAATTTAGAAACAAAATTGGTATCCAAAGTAAATTTTAGATTATAATCTTGTTCCAATAAACCCTTTACAACGCTACCTTGTGTTGTTGGAACAACACTTGTGTCGTGTAACATATACTTCGTAGAGTTACCATAAGAATCTGATGAATTTACTTCTACTGACTTTTCTTCTCCATCTCTATCAATCTTTACAACATCCATAGAAATATCATTACCAAGTGCACTAAGTAATCCATTAAACTTCTGTAAGTCACCTATACCTAAAACAGAATCTGGTATTTCTGATTTAGTCATTTTTAAAACAACCAAAGCATCTTTATCTTTACTTGCAACCCAAGTATGCGATACTCCATCTTTAGTTGATATTTGAGCTTGTTCGATATGATTACCAATACGAACTTTATCGAGATAGCGAGTTAATTTCGCTTTTTCCATAACCTTTTCTCCTTATTATTTAAGTCATATATACATATATATGACAAGTTCAAAACCATTAGTTTTTTTTCAATAATTTTAATAATTCTTTCAATTCTTTTTGCGTAAACCAACCTCTAAAATATGAACCATCAATATTAACAACTGGTACACTCTTAGATTTTGTTTTTTCATATATTTTATCTTTTAGTCTCTGATTGTCAGCTACGTCTACCTCAACAAAATTAACTTTGTTATCATTTAACCATGTGCGAGCTTCGTCACAATATGGACAATCTGGTATATTAGATGATGTGTACAATACTAAAACCATGCGTTCTCATTTTGTACTTTTGGTTCATCCCAATCTAACGCACCATAAAACATATTTAGTTTTTTACTTAGAGCTTGTTCATACATCTTATCATAATCAATGTACTCTTTAATAAAATCCATTATCTCTTTTGGGTCTTCATATCCCTTATAAGCAACAACGTCTAATTTCAATGGATTATCTTTCAAATACACCCATCTGATTTTAGAGTCACTAACAATTGGTTCAAATTTTTTCTTTTTATAATACTTTAATAAATCATTATAATACAATGAAGACTTAACGTGAACAGGTGTACCAGTCATAATATCAGTAGTAGCACTTCTATTAGCGAATTTATTATCTTTCTTTGGTGTATACTTTTCTAAATTCTTAACACCAACTGGATTTGCTATATCATCTACACTTAGACTTCTTATATTACCTTTAAAATCCAATATCCGTTTGTCAACTTTATCCTTTGGAACATAATTTAATATATCATCAAGAACACTTTTTAATAAAACTTTCATAGCTGGTGGGAATGTACTTCGAACCGTATCTAAACCCTTTACGTGAACCTTGTTTACCTTTACACCATTATCATTAATAATTCTCATTCCATATCGTTTCTTAACTACAAAGAAACCAGCTATTGCTATAATCTCTTGTTTGATTTCAAATCTATGTTCATCTAAATTACAAAACTTCTTAGCAAAATAATCATAAGAACCATTCATATAATTTTGTACTTCTGTAGCTATCTCTGAAATCTTTTGTGTCTTCATAACATCAGAAAGTTTTTCATCTGGGAATCTCTTATCAAGGAGTGGTACGGCTGAATAAAATACCGAATCAGTATCAATGTAGATACAATAATCTTTATCATCTTCAAGTTCTTTATTATAGAAATGATTACCAATCTTCTTTGTAAATTTAATCAATGATTGACCAGTCAATGTTGTTGCTTCAGCGTTATCCAAATCATAGAATCGAAAAACTGATAAACCCAATACACCATACAATGAATTTAAAACAACTTTCTGAATGTATTGTTTCCTATTGAAATATTGATATTTCTCATCATCACCTTCATCGGCAAACTTTTTAGCTAGTTTTCTAAACTCTACTCTTGTATCAAACCATTGTTCTAACAACGCTGGAATCAAACCCTTTTTATCTTTTTTATAAATTATACCATTAGCAGAAATAGAAACTTGGTTATCTCTAAAATACATTTCCAATTCTTGATGTGTTAACTTACCTTGTTCCTTACCATTCATTTTAACTGAATAAGTCTTTGGTACTTTTTGAACGTACTCATCTGAATCCCATCCAACAATTTCACCTATCTTTGTTTCTGGTGATATATTCAATGACATAATAATTGATGGATACATTGAAGTAATATCTAAATCATAAATCCATTCGTGTCTACCTTTCTGCGGGTCTTGAACATACGCACCAGAGAACTTATTCTCTTCAAATAAATCTTTTCTACCACCCTTCTTTTTGTTTGGTGCAACAATACCAAGTTTCTTTAAGTAAACTAATACAGCTCCTTCAAGGTATCTCGAAGACCACTCAACTTCTTCATATGGGCAATGACCAACATGAGCAATACCTCTGGCCACATCTATAAAATCTAACTTATCATTTAACATCTTAACAAGTCTAACGTCATGAATATTATATTCTACGAACTTATCCAAATCATTGTCATACAAGTCATTTAATGTTCCATCATACTCAACTTTCCTTTGACCAAGTTCATCTTCCGCTATAGCGTCTAATCTATACGATGTTTTTTGTGTAAATGTAAATTTCTTATATAATGATAAATAATCCAATTGTGATAAACCAGCTATTTTATATCTATTTTGATATTCACTCCAATTAACTCTTCTAATTGGTGATAGACAATCTGCTATTTCAGAACCAAGTACTTGTGTAGCTCTATTATAAAGATATGGTATATCAAACCTTAAACTATTCCAACCAGTTAATATTGTAGGTCTGAGATGAAGAAATAATGCATAAAATCTACTTAACAACTCGGACTCTTCCTTAAAAGCTTCTATCTCAATATCATCCTTACTTTCAAGAGTCAACCTATCATCTGGGTCAAGAACAAGACAAAAATATTTATCTACTTCACTATCCCAATAACCTATTGCAGTTATTTTATTATCAGCCGTTTCAACAGATGGAAATCCTTGTGTAACTTCCACCTCGATATCAATTACACCAATTCTAATATTAGTGGATAGGTCATCTGAATTTGTATACATATCAACAAGTGTTCTTGTCTCTGGATTAACATCAGATTCCCAAAGGTTTTTAGTCTTCTTATCGAACTTATATACTTTTTTTAGTTTATCTCCATATAGAGATACATAAGTTCCATAACTATCTTTTACATATGCGTATTTTTTATATGGTAGGACGAGATAACCTTTTTCGTCATCCCAAATATGTATCTTATTTTTGAAGTTATCATAAAATATATTCTGATACATTAAAACCAACTATCATCTTGATTGATTATAGTAAATTTTGGGTCTAGCTTTGATTCACCAAACGTTTCTCCAGAATCATCAACAAGTTTTTGTACTTCATCTCTCTTATCGTCTGGGATAAATAATTTAGTAAATTGATAGTTTGGGTCATCCTTAACTCCTTTGGACATACACCAAAGTCTTATCTTCTCCCAAGTATTACTAAGATACAAATTTGGATGACTATTGTGTAATAAATTTTTCTTAAATCCATTACCTTGTAAAATGAGATTCAACCATTCCATTCCAGCATTTGGTGTTCTAACAGTACGTTTCTTTTTACTATTACACGCTTCAATTAAATCACCAATTAAATTTTCTTTAAATGTCTCATCGTGTTTTGGTAAATCCCAACCATAATGTCTTGGTGTATTATCTAACAACTCAAGAAATGATTTTTTATCATTAAAGAAAAACGGATAGTCTTCACCCAAAACATAATCGTGAGTTGGATGTTCATAAACTAAACTTGGTCTTTCAGCTTTTATAGCATCTTGTGCAGATAAATTCCAAGTCATATAATCGTGTACAAGACAAATAGTAGCATAACAATTATCTATAAGATATCTATATTGACCGCCACTTGGTAGGTTCTGAACCTTCATCCAATCTGGTGCAGGTTTACCTGCCTTTGGATGTTTAGCATCATCATCAGTAACCCATACCAACCACTCATCTCTATCAAGTCCTTCTGTAAATTGTATAAGTTTTTTTATACCACACGATTGATTCCACCTATGATTAAAAACCAATATCTTTTTATCTGGTAATGGAAATGGTTCTGGGTCAGGTAAGTCACCAACACCAAGTGGAAAATAATTAATCTTCTCTTTCATTACATTCTCATCAACACCTTGTGAAGTGTGTGGTATTTTATCCCAATTAGATTTCATATAATCTAAACTAACTGGACAATGAAAATAAGATTTTGTTGATAAATCAATAGCTTCCATTTGTCTAAAAAACCCAACTGGATAGCCACCAGTAGGTCTACTCTTTTCACAATCAACCCAATGGAAAAAATTATAACTATCTACAGTCATACCATATCTATCGGTCAAGATAGCATTATAAACATTATACAATAGTTCTGGTTGATGATTAAAAATAAAATCAATATCAAGTTTTTGAAAATCCATCTTCTTCAATAGAGCTTTACTTTCAAAAAACCCACGATTAAACAACACACTACCAGCGTATGGAAATGGTATTTTAGTAACATTATCTCCAAGATGCGGAATTGTATTGTTTGGTGGAACTAAAACATAATGATGACACATTGGTAACCATTTTATAGTCTTAACCATTACTTTATAATTGGAATCCATTTGATGCATAAATTTGGTTGAACGCCATCTTACAGGTGACATCACGTGTAAGATTCTTCTACCATATAACTTGTGATTTATCATTTAATAACCTTATTTTATAGAAATAAATAGTCAACCCAAATTCAAAAGGGTGGATATTTTTTTGGAAAAAATGGGAAAGTTAGGCGTACAAACACAGCCAACTCTTCGCTTAATTCTGTAGGATACTTCCCCAAATTTTTACCATTTTAGAAATTAATAGTTAGTCCTAAGTTGTAGTATCTTGGTGTTCCAAGAAATACTTCAGCGTTATGAGCTAAGTGAAGTTTTTCACCATACCCATTGTACTTACTATTATCAACTGCATCTTGAACATAAACATCATCAAGAGCATTAAAAACATGACCATGTAAGGTCATATCAAGTCCAGCAATCTCTGGAAGTTTATAGGACAAATGTAAGTCAAGTTTTGAGTAACTTGGGGCTTCCCAAACTTGAGCTCTATCTTCATCACCATCTACTTCACGAGAATCTGGAGACCAATCAGCAAAGTTCTTATCATACATTTTGTACAAACCTTGAATACTAAGACCTGCAATTGGTTTAATGGTTAGACCACCGATATAAGCTGTTTGAGGCATATCACCAACCATCAATCCATCAAGAGCATATTTATACTCTGTGGAAGTAGTACCAGTAACATTACCATTCTCATCATACATCATTTCTTTGTAGTCACCTTTAGCATCTCCGCCAAACATCCACTCACCTTTACTTAGTATTAAGTCTAAGTCAACCATGTCGTGAAGAGCAATCTTAGATTCTACTTCCCAACCTGTATGACTTTGATTTACACCTTCAAGATAAATGATGTCTGTATCACCAGAATCACCTTGTCCAGTTTCAACTGATTTGGTAAGGTTTCTATCTTTCCATTGAGTGTTATATGAACTCAATTTAAGACCAACCTTATCACTTGTATACTTACCACCAAATTCGAAACTTGTAAATTTCTCATTTTCTGGGTTAGTAGCGATATTACCATCATAGTCAATCACATTATCCAAGATTGGTGGTTTCTGAGTGTATCCAGCATTTACAAACCCAGACATTCTATCGTCAAGATTATAAACACCACCACCTTTTACTTGAAATGTAGTAATAGTAGGAGCTTCAACTTTTTTGAAATCAACGGCGAAATGGTCGTCATAAGAATATCCAATTGTGGATACTCCACCCATACCATATAGGTTTATTTTATCTGTACTATATTTACCTTGTACAAATCCACCTAACCAATCAACAGTAGTTTCGTTATGATAAGCGATAATATCACCTAACCGAACAACTTTACCATCAGGTGCGTTGTTATCGGCGTAATCTACATAGTAGTCACCACCTAATAAATCACGAACCTCACGAGCGTGTTCTATACCAGCTGTTCTCCAATCAATACCAACTTGAAGTTCAAGTGCATCTGAAACATCATAGTTTAATTTAGAAATCAAACCATAAGTGTTTTGTC
>ENA-UZXA01003786-UZXA01003786.1-metagenome-genome-assembly--contig:-Day-1-1m-contig-3786_pt1 | contig 42117 bp, 43 predicted proteins | sample MGYA00260336_ERZ794896 | MGnify/ENA metagenome assembly ERZ794896
CTTACCGTGATGGCATTGATACCGTTGGATCTTGGACGGCTGTATGCCTCCAGCGATGTTTTCTTGATGACGCCCCTCTTGGTGCACATCACCACATAGTTGTCTTTGACGTAGTCCTCATTTCTCAAATCCTTTGTGTTAATGAAGGTCTTCACCCGGTCATCTGATGGAATGTTGATGAGGTTAACAATGGCTTTGCCTTTGCTCGTCCTACTGGCTTCAGGAATTTCAAACACACGCAACCAGAAACAGCGTCCCAATTCAGTGAAGAATAAGAGGTAGTTGTGGTTGGTTGCAACAAAGACATGCTCAATGAAGTCGGAGTCACGAGCGGATGCGCCCCTTGACCCTACCCCTCCTCTGCTTTGTGTGCGGTACTCTGACAAGAGTGTACGCTTCACATAGCCCAGGTTAGAAATGGTGATAACAACTTCTGCATCAGGAATGATGTCCTCTATGCGCATATCACCTCCAGCATAGTTAATGGAGGTTCTTCGCTCATCGCCAAACTTCTCCTTCACCTCATTCATCTCATCAATGACGATCTGCATGCGTATGGACTTCTCGTTGAGAATTTCAGTCAAGCGCTTGATAAGGTCAATCAAGTCATCGTACTCAGTTTTGATTTTATCTCGTTCAAGACCCGTCAGCTTCTGCAAGCGCAAATCCAAAATAGCTTTAGCTTGAATGTCGGACAGCTTGAATGCCTTGAGTAAGCCAGATTTTGCATCATCAACAGTCTTGCTGCCGCGAATCAATTTGATCACTGCATCAAGGTTGTCAATGGCGATAAGCAAACCCTCAAGGACGTGAGCGCGCTTTTCAGCTTGCATCTTCTCAAACTTGGTGCGGCGAACAATGACCTCATGGCGATGCTCAACGAAGTGATGAATCATGTCCTTGAGGTTACACATCTCTGGGCGACCGTTAACCAAGGCAATGTTATTGACACTGAAGCTGGACTGAAGTTGCGTGTACTTGTACAACTTGTTCAATACCACATTGGGAACTGCATCGCGTTTAAGGATGTACACGATGCGCATGCCATTGCGATCAGATTCATCGCGAATGTCAGCGATACCCTCAATTTTTTTGTCATTGACCAGGTCCGCTGTTTTGCGAATCATGTCTGCTTTATTGACTTGGTAAGGAATTTCAGTGATAATGATGCAATCCCTTTCCTTTACGGGCTCAATGTTAGCTGTGCCACGCAAAACGATGCGACCTCGACCTGTTTCAAAGGCTTCTTTAACCCCACTGTACCCATAGATCTCTCCACCAGTTGGGAAATCAGGTGCTGTGACATGCTGCATTAGGCCAGCGATGTCAATGTCAGGGTCCTCTACATAAGCCACTGTAGCATTAGCAACCTCTGTCAGGTTGTGGGGCGGCATATTTGTAGCCATGCCAACTGCAATACCTGATGCGCCGTTAACCAGCAAGGAAGGGATGCGGGTTGGCAGAACCGTTGGCTCTTCAAGTGAGTCATCAAAGTTCAGCTGAAAGTTCACGGTATCCTTGTCAATGTCTTTGACCATTTCTTCCGCAATCTTCTTCATGCGAACCTCTGTGTATCGCATAGCTGCAGGGGAATCACCATCCATGGAGCCAAAGTTACCCTGACCATCAACAAGCATGTAGCGAAGTGACCATTCCTGCGCCATGCGGACCATGGTGTCATAAATGGCTGAATCGCCATGTGGATGAAGCTTGCCCATGACATTACCAACAACCCTTGCGGATTTCTTGTAGGGCCTGGTTGATGTGTTTCCCATGTCATGCATACCGTACAGCACTCTGCGGTGTACAGGCTTGAGGCCGTCACGGACATCGGGAAGAGCTCTTGAAACAATAACCGACATCGAATAATCGATGTATGACGATTTCATCTCCTCCTCGATGTTGATTTGAATGATATTTTCTACGTTTGCCATGTCTATGGGTATGCTTTACTGAGTAATTTTCAAAAATAGGCCTGAAAACTCAATTTTTCCGCTAAAACACTGAGGATTCAGCCATACTTATTCACAAAATTCTGTTGATAATTGAAACTTATCAAAAGATGCTGTCATGTCGCCTTCCTTTGGTTACTTTACAGCATGGATGAAAACTTCTCCCCCAGGGTAAAAGACGTCATTGGTTTCAGCAAAGAAGAGGCCTTAAGGCTTGGCCATGACGCAATAGGTACTGAGCATTTGGTGCTTGGATTAATCAGAGATGGTCATGGCAGTGCAATCGATCTCATCAAGTCTTCAGGTGTTGACTTGGGTGAATTGAGAGACCACATCGAAGGCTTGATTGAGATAGTTGATGTTCATGGCTCGCAGCGCAAGAACATTCCCCTGACACGCATGGCAGAAAAAGCCTTGAAAACCACTTTTTTGGAGGCCAAACTTTATGCCTCATCCGTGATTGAAACTGCTCACATGTTGCTGTGCATCCTGCGCAACGACAACGATCCTGTTGCAGGGGTTTTTAAACAGCTAGGTGTCGACTATGACATCATCAAGGCAGCCTACAGCAAGGACCTCCCAGACACACCTTTAAGCGGGGCATCCATGGACAGGCCTTCCATGGCGAAAGAAGGCAGTCACAGCAGTGAAAGCAGCTCACGAGAAAAGTTAGAGCAGCAAAGCAAAAGCAAGTCCACTACCCCAGTTTTGGACAATTTTGGTCGGGATTTAACCAAATTAGCTGAAGAAGACAAGCTGGATCCGGTCGTTGGCCGGGAAAAGGAAATTGAACGTGTTAGCCAGATTCTTTCCCGAAGGAAAAAGAACAACCCCTTACTCATTGGTGAACCGGGTGTTGGTAAATCAGCCATTGCTGAAGGTCTTGCGCTTCGCATTGTAAAGAAGCAAGTAAGCAGGGTGCTGTTTGGTAAGCGCGTTGTCACGCTGGACCTGGCATCTTTGATTGCGGGGACCAAGTACCGCGGACAGTTTGAGGAGCGCATGAAAGCATTGATGAATGAGCTTGAAAAACATGATGACATCATTCTTTTCATTGATGAATTGCACACCATCGTCGGTGCTGGCGGATCCACAGGCTCATTGGACGCAAGCAACATGTTCAAACCTGCACTGGCTCATGGAGAAATTCAGTGCATTGGCGCCACGACCTTGGATGAATACAGGCAATACATTGAAAAAGATGGTGCCTTGGAGCGTCGCTTTCAAAAGGTCATCGTTGACCCGACATCTGCCGCGGATACCCTCATGATTCTTGAAAACATCAAGGGTAAATACGAAAATCATCACGGTGTGACATACAGCCAGGAAGCCCTTGAAGCCTGTGTCCACCTCACTACACGCTATGTTTCTGACAGACACCACCCTGACAAGGCCATAGATGCGTTGGATGAGGCAGGGAGCCGTGTGCATTTGAAAAACATTGTTGTTCCCAAGGATGTAGAAGCGCTTGAAGCGTCTTTGGAGGTGATACGGCAGCAAAAGGTTGACACTGTGCGCAACCAGCGCTATGAAGAGGCAGCTAAATTGCGGGATGACGAGCAGCAAATTGTTGCTGAGCTTTCTAAAGCGCAATCCGTATGGGATGCGCACAGCATAACCCATCGACAGACTGTGACTGAAGCTAACATTGCTGAAGTGGTATCCATGATGACTGGTATTCCGGTATCCAAGGTTGCCAAACAAGAATTGCTCAAGCTCTCCCAAATGACGGATGACATCAAGGCAAACATCGTCGGGCAAGATGAAGCTGTTAAATTGGTTGTTCGGGCTATTCAGCGCAATCGGTCTGGGATCAAGGATCCCAATAAACCCATTGGTTCTTTTATTTTCTTAGGACCCACAGGTGTTGGTAAAACCCAATTGGCCAAAGAAATAGCCGTTCAGCTGTTTGACTCAGCTGATTCATTGATTCGCATTGACATGAGTGAGTACATGGAGAAATTCTCCATTTCACGGCTGATTGGCTCCCCTCCTGGTTATGTCGGCCATGAAGAAGGTGGTCAGCTCACGGAGAAGGTCAGAAGAAAGCCTTATGCTGTTGTTCTTTTTGATGAAGTGGAAAAAGCACACCCTGACGTGTTCAATATGCTCTTGCAAGCTTTGGATGATGGTCACATGACAGACAGCCTTGGTCGCAAGGTGAATTTCAAGAACACCCTTATCATTATGACGTCTAACATCGGATCCAGGCAGCTGAAAGACTTTGGTGATGGTGTTGGCTTTGGTACACAGACCCGAGACAATCACGCTGATGACATCGCTAAAGGTGTGATTGAGTCAGCATTGAAAAAGGCATTTGCCCCTGAATTTCTCAATCGCATTGATGATGTTGTAATTTTCAATTCCCTCAAGCCAAAAGACTTGTCTGCTATTGTTCGCATCGAAGTTGCCACCCTGCTTGAGCGCATGAAAAGCATTCATTACCATGTTGACATCAATCAAGCAGCCATCGATTTCATTGCTAAAAAGGGACATGACCCTAAGTACGGCGCCAGGCCGTTGGCTCGTGCTGTACAGAAATACGTTGAAGACCCATTGGCGGAGGCCATTGTTAATGGAAAGGTTAAAGAGGGTGACAACATCTGTTTTACGTGGAAAAGCGGTGATGACAAACTGACATTGAAGGTGGTCAAAGGAAAGAAAAAAGTCCAAAAAGCGCCGACGAAAAATGCTTTAGATGCAGATGTGGTTGATCAGGATGACAGCTCACAAGAGCAAGCTCTACAGGGCCATTAATCCTTTGATATGACTAGCTTTCTCATAATATGTGATTACCTCACCCGCGTCATGGACTCTGGTTTTAATCGTAATACTCACGTAGTTGCCATTGCTAGAATCACGCATAACCAAGTCCGATATCTCACCTTGAAATAAGCCTTTGACCTCTGCAATGGTCGATGCATCAGAGGGGCAAATGAACTTGAACATATAAACTGAAGGCCAGGCATTGTTCTCATTGAGCAAATCGCGAAATTGGGAAGATTCCATGGCCGCAAAGAAACGAAAGAATGCACATCAAACGCATTGTCCTAACCGGGGCCCCCTGTACAGGTAAAACTGCCGTGATCAATCAACTTGAATCCATGGGGCATGCTGTCATGCCAGAAATCTCTAGAGATTACATCACCAAGGATGGCTTGTCACTCGGCGGGGAGGATCCAGCAAAAAACTTGATTCCCTTTTCAGCACAAATTTGGCAACGACGTTCTGAGCAATACCATTCAGTCAAAGACTTGGTAGGTAATGTCTACTTTGATCGTTCATTGATGGATGTCATTGCCTACATGCATGTTGGAAAAAAAGAAGTCAATGCTGATTTCAACCCCAAGGACTTCCCTTACCATTCAACTGTGTTCATTTTTCCCCCATGGGAGGAGATTTATGCATTGGACAATGAGCGCTGGGAGCCATTTGCCACCAGCCTAGACGTGCACGATGCGATGGTTAAGACTTATTCGGAAAATGGTTACCACTTGATTGAGGTTCCGCGCTTATCTGTTGAATCACGTTGCCAATTCATCATCGATGCAAGTAAGCCCTGACATACTGAGAGGCATATTGTCTGATGTCTGGGGCTATGATGACTTCAAACCACAGCAGATGGACATCATATCGATGGTTACATCGGGTAAAGATGTGGTGGCATTGCTACCAACAGGCGGAGGTAAGTCCATCTGCTTTCAAGTGCCGGGTCTTGCCTTAGGTGGTTTGACTGTGGTCATATCGCCACTGATCTCATTGATTGAAGACCAAGTAAAGCAACTCAAGGACCGTGGCATATCAGCCCATGCCTTTGTCGGCGAGATGAGCGCTTCAGCCTTCTATCAGGTGCTAGACATGGCACAAGCTGGCAGCATCAAATTCCTCTACCTGTCACCAGAACGCGCAACATCCAAGCGTTTCCTTGAGCGGTTACCCCACCTTGGTGTCACCTTGCTTGCAATTGATGAAGCACATTGCGTGAGTCAATGGGGGCATGACTTTAGGCCAAGCTACCAGCGATTGACATCCCTAAGAAATCGCTTAGCTGAGCAGCCCTGCATCGCTTTAACGGCATCTGCAACACCCATGGTACTGAAAGATTTGCAGTCATCCTTAGGCATGGACAAGGCAACCTGCTTTAGGGCCTCATTTGAAAGACCCAACCTCCTCCTCAATGTCTCCAAGGTTCCTTCTCGAGGTCAGGCCCTTGTGGAAAGGATTGCCAGCTCAAGTGGTCGGCAGATTGTGTATTGCAGAAGCCGCAGGCAAGTCACTGCCTGGACTCAAACCTTGAATGTATCCGGCCACAAGGCGCTTCCTTACCATGCAGGCTTGTCCGCTGAGGTCAGGCGGGACCACCAGGCTAAATGGCAAGAGGGCTCACACCCTGCCATGGTAGCAACCACGGCATTTGGAATGGGAATCGATCAACCGGACGTAAGGCTTGTGGTTCACTTGGATTGGCCAGAAAGCCTGGAAGGCTATTACCAAGAAATTGGTCGTGCAGGCAGGGATGGGAGGCCCTCTGAGTCTTTGTTACTGATGGATAAGCAAAGTAAATCCCTGCACGTGAAGCGGCAAGGCCTCACAATCGTCGAGTGGGAAGAAGCCATGGCTGTTTATCATTGTTTGGCTTCAAGCTCTCTCATTGGGCAAGGAGATGGCATGGGGAATCGGTACTCATTGGATTTGAGTCATGTACAACAAGCGAGCGGCTTGAATCGCAGCAAAGTCATGCTAGCGTTGTTGCTTTTTGAACGGGAGGGTCTGATGCTGCTGGACGAGCACTGGCAATCACAGCCCATGGTTAAACTGCTGGTTCAGGCAGGGGCACTGGTTCGTTTGGCAGAAGAATTCCCTGCACAGAAAGATCTACTGTACGCAGTATCTAGGGGTATTCCCGGCATTGCTCAAAACCACAGACCCATTCAACTTGCTTCGCTTGCAACCACTTTGCAGCGCAGCCAGGAATCTGTCATGATGGGGTTGATAGCGTTGCATGATCGAGGCATCATTGATTATGAGCCAGATGACGCAAAATACTATGTCAAATGGCTCCATGGCAGAAGCCCCAAAGGACACCTCCCCTTGTCAAAGTCCTTGTTGATGTCACAAAACAGCATCAAGAGACAGCGCCACGATTCTGTCACTGGGTTTTTTAGTCAGCACACAACTTGCCGATTCAACCTACTGCTGAGGTACTTTGGCGAAAAGCCCAATAAGCCATGCGGTCACTGCGATCCATGCTTAACGGAGACATCACGCTCAAGCATGGTCATCCAAACGGATATCCTGCAATTGTTGTCAGCTAAAGCACTCACAGGCAATGCCATCATTGCTACAATGAGTGATGTTGAAGTTGCTGTCAAAGAAGCGTTGATTGCTGGACTTGAGCGACATTTGTGGCTTGTGAACGATAAAGGCTTTTATTCCCTCCCATGACTAAGGTTGTTTTCTTTGGAACCCCAGATTTCGCAATACCTGCATTGCAAGGGCTGATTGATGCGCCACACATCCAGATTCAGGCCATTGTGACTGCGCTGGACAAGCCTGCTGGCCGTGGAAGGTCAATCAGGTCAAGTGCTGTGAGCGAGGCTGCTGATAGAGCAAGCATCCGATGCCTGAAGCCAGAATTGCTGACTGATCCCGCCTTCCTTGACTCATTGAAGGATTTCAATGCTGACTTGTTTGTTGTGATTGCATTCCGAAAGCTGCCTGATATCCTATGGCAAATGCCAAAGCACGGCACTTTCAATTTACATGCATCCCTACTGCCTGAGTTGCGCGGCGCTGCCCCCATCCATTGGGCAATAGCTCACGGATTGAAATCAACGGGAATGACTGCTTTTTTCATCAATGACCGCATCGATACCGGAGATATCATTGATCAGCAACATATTGCAATTCAGGTGGATGAAACGCTTGGAAGCCTCTATCAACGGCTGAGTAATCTGAGCCAAAAGCTCACATTGTCTACAATTGAAGGTATTATGACAGGTCAAATTACAGCCTATAAGCAAGCACAAAAAGCTCAACACCCACAGGCACCAAAGATTGGCCCAAGCTTCCAACAATTGGATAACATGGGGGGTGTTCAATCCATACACAACCGGATTAGGGCATGTGACCCTTCCCCAGGTGCATCCCTCTTGTGGCCGGTTGATAACTCATTAAAGGTCAAGCTGTTTAGTTCGTCATTCCATAACGATGATGCCAGGAAATCCAAAGCTATATCATGGGAATTTTCGAAAGAAAGCCTGCGAATAACTGGCCCAGATGGTTGCTGTGAAATTGGCGAAATCCAGTACCCAGGAAAGCGTAAAATGGCAGTATCAGACTTCCTTCGAGGGATGCCAATTCAAGGCAACTTTCCATTAGTTTAAAAAAAAATTCCTGAAAGCCTTTGTCATACTCAAGATTCCTGTATATTTGAGTGAACAGAAACGTTTTTAATCTAATTCATTAACTGATGAACAAAGCACAACTAATCGACGCCATCGCATCTGATGCTGGCATTTCTAAAGCCCAAGCCAAATCAGCTCTGGACTCATTCACCAACAACGTTGGCAGCTCTCTTGCTGGCGGCGGGAAGGTTTCCCTTGTTGGATTTGGTACATTCTCTGTGTCACACCGTGCCGCACGCACTGGTCGTAACCCACAAACTGGCGCATCTATTCAGATCGCTGCTAAGAATGTTGCCAAGTTCAAAGCTGGTTCTGATCTTTCGGGCAAGCTTTAGGAGACGACACGCGAAATCACCTTTATCGCAAACAGAAAGCCGCCCATTGGGCGGCTTTTTTTATGCTATGAATGGCAACAACTTAGCCTTTAAACATCAGCTAAATCATAAATCTTTTCAATGATCTCAACCACCTTCAGTCCCTCAAGGGCGTTGGTTGTCACGGAACCTTGTCCGCTAAGCACTTCCATTACATTGTCATAAACAAAGCTGTGATTGGCCGCTGACCCCTTGTATGCGCCGTAGTTGTTAGGCGGGTTGGATGGCGGCAAGGCCGGCATCTCATAATCCTTCACATGGCAATGAACAACTTCATTCATGTATTGCCCTGCAATTTTGATGGATCCATTTTCAGCAATGATGGTCATGCTGCTTTCAAGGTTGGCATCCCACACTGACGTGGAGTAATTCAATGACCCCACCCCCTTCTGAGACAGCATATTGAAATGCACCATACCCGAGTCTTCAAAATCGATGAGGCCTTCGTGGTTGAAGTTGGAACAATGAACGCCAAGTGGCTCGATATCGCCAAATAGCCAAAACAACATATCAATGAAATGGCTGAATTGGGTGAACAAAGTGCCTCCATCAAGGTCTTTGCTTCCATGCCAGTCCCCTCCTTTGTAATAGCGCTCATCCCGATTCCAGAAACAATCAACATGAACTTGGTAAATAGCTCCCAATTTTCCCTCATCAACCATGCCCTTGAGCCACGCGGATGGTGGTGAGTAGCGGTTTTGCATCACGCCGATGACCTGCTTGCCATGCTTGAGTGCGGCATGCAGCACCTTTTCAGCATCAGCCTTGTGTAAAGCCATGGGTTTTTCAATGATGACATGACTTCCAGCCGCAATGGCTTCGAGTGCTTGCTTAGCGTGCAAGCCATTAGGGGTCGCAATGGCCACCACATCTGGATGAATACCCGCCTCTTTCATCTGTGACAAGGATGAGAAATGCGCTACAGACTCAGGGGTATTCAGGTCGTCAGACGCTTTGATGTCAATGGTCGCAACAAGTTGACTTTGTGGGCTGCCCTGTATCATAGCAATGTGACGCAGACCAATGCGTCCACAGCCTATAACGGCGAAAGTCCAATTGGATGTTTTCATGGTTGAAGTCGTTTACTTGCCCAATGTTTGGCAGTTTTTGTGAAGGCAATCCTGTCATGCAGGCGACTAGCTCGCCCTTGCCAAAATTCCATATAATCTATGGTCATTGCATAACCGCCCCAATGGGCTGGTCGGCTCAAAGCCTCTGCATCATTGCCGTCCCATTGATTGAATTTTGCTTCAAGGGCTTCGCGGCTTGCTATTGGCATGGATTGATCACTGGCAATGGCTCCGGCGCGGCTGGCTTGTGGTCTGGAAAGGAAATAGGCATCGCTTGTCGCGCCATCCAGCTGCTTTACTTGTCCATGGACACGTACTTGGCTTTCCATCTGAGGCCAGAAAAAACTGGCGCAGGCATTGGGGTTTGAAGCCAAATCTTTGCCTTTCTTGGAATCGTAATTGCTGTAAAAGATCAATGAACAATCCTTGACGCCCTTCAGCAAGAGTATTCTGGCATCGGGTTTACCGTCTGTGCTGACAGTGCTTAAGGTGAAAGCTGTCATGTCCAACCCCATGGATTCCTCCCCTAAGGCAATCCAGGCTTGAAGCATGGCTATTGGATCCGCCTTTAAGGCTTGATCACCAAGTTGACTTAGGAGAAACTCCTTTCTGATGTGACTGAGTTGCATAATATTTCGCTAATTTAGGTAGGGATGAGCGACATGATAACACCTGGATGCATCTTGATTGCACACCCATTGATTGGGGATGAAAACTTTGTGCAAAGCGTCATTCTCATTGTCAGCCATGATGACGTGGACGGCAGTGTGGGGTTTGTGCTGAATCAAGAAACCGGTCTGACCTTGTCAGATGCTATGGATGGCGAGTGGCCAGAGATTCAATTGCGGAAAGGCGGGCCCATTGAACTGGATGCTTTGTATTATTTGCACCGAAGTCCAGCATTGATTCCAAATGGACAACGTATTGATAGTCAGTTATATTGGGGTGGTGACTATCAATCTATGCATCAAGCATTGGTTTCGGGAGAGCTTCAGACCAACAACATCAAATGTTTTGTTGGCTATTCTGGCTGGGGCGTAGATCAGCTGCAACAAGAAATCAACGAAGAGTCTTGGTCAATCCTTCCCCCAAATACCGTTGATTGCCTTGATGAATGGGAGAATTTGTGGCAGCAAATGATGCTTCACCTGCCCCCAGCAGTCAGGTTATGGAAGGATAGCCCCATCTTGCCTGAGTGGAATTGATGCCTGCAAAACGGCTTCCTTCGCTATCAATGCTTGCATTAGCTCAGCCATGGTCTTCCCAAAGCGGCTTTTCCTATAAGTGCTAACTGCTTGCACGCCTTTTACCGCATTGCTAAGCCATAGCTCATCAGCTCTTTGCAATGCGAATGGACTCACTGCCTCCTCGATAACGGTCAGCCCAAGCATTGGCGCCAAGGTGATGATTGCCTGTCGCATGGTTCCCCTCAAGGGTCCTTCTGACAAAGGAGCTGTTCGCAAAACCTTGTCTTTGCTCAAGATGAACAAGTTGGCCTGGCTGGATTCAATGGCCATTTTGTCAACATTCAATATGACGGCGTCGTCATGGTTGTTTTCCTTGGCAAACTGCATGGCTAAGACAAACAGGGCGGATTGCCCCATTTTGACGTTGCTCAGGAGCCCCTTAGCCTTGAGGTGGTCCTGAAACATGCCGAGCTCTATTCGCTTGACTGGCAATGGGTAGGGGCCATTCTCCAAGGGATCTACATGTATTGCCCACTCAATGGTTGATTCACTTGGCATGTAGCCCAATCCGCCTTGGCGCCATACAGCCAGTCTCAATCGGCATGGCATCGCGGTGTCAACACAGGCCAACAGCTCATCAGCGAGAGCGTCCGGGCTCCATGCCTGAGGGATGGACATGCGCATGATGCGCATCGAGGCCATCAATCGGAAATAATGCAGTTCCCAGAAATGGATGCCATTCGCATCCGCGACCATGGTTTCAAAGAGACTGTCGCCATACAAATGGGAACGCCTTGACAATGAAGCCGCAGCCTCTCCTTCAAGGCGTTCTCCTTGGTGCCAAATTGATGGCTCTATCATGCAGTCACCTGAATGATCTCAGCCATCCTGCTGCCTATGTGTGCAGGGGAATCGACAACATGGATTCCACACTCCCGCATGATGGCCTTTTTAGCCTGAGCGGTATCCTCTGTCCCGCCAACAATGGCGCCAGCATGCCCCATGGTGCGTCCAGCTGGCGCAGTTTCCCCAGCAATAAAGCCTACAACAGGTTTGGTGCCATGGGCTTTGATCCAAAGTGCAGCTTCAGCTTCTAGCTGGCCACCAATTTCTCCAATCATGACAATGCCTTTGGTTTCAGGGTCATTCATCAACAATTCAACGGCATCCTTGGTCGTGGTACCAATGATGGGGTCTCCCCCGATGCCAATGGCTGTTGTGATGCCTAAACCCGCTTTCACAATTTGATCTGCTGCCTCATAGGTGAGGGTTCCTGACTTGGAAATAATGCCTATGCTACCTTTCTTAAAAACAAAGCCAGGCATGATGCCAACCTTTGCCTCACCTGCGGTGATGACGCCTGGGCAATTGGGACCTATCAGTCGACAGGGCTTGTTGCTGATGTAATGCTTCACCTTGATCATGTCAGAAACAGGAATACCTTCCGTGATAGCGACAATCACTTCAATGCCTGCATCCGCTGCTTCCATCAAGCCATCTGCGGCAAATCGCGGAGGGACAAAAAGGATTGAGACATTGGCGCCTGTTGCCTTAATAGCTTCAGAAACAGTGTTGAACACAGGTAGACCTAGATGGATTTGCCCACCTTTACCTGGCGTGACGCCTCCAACGACTTGGGTGCCAAATGCAATCATTTGTTCCGCATGGTAGGTGCCCTCCTTACCGGTGAATCCTTGGACGATGATTTTGGAGTCTTTGTTGACGAGAACACTCATAAATAGGAATTTTTTTAACGTGACAAAAATAGGTTGGCTTCCATGCGCTGCCTAATGACAATGCATCAATCTACAATATGCATTTCTTGAATCAATCGCTCAGCGCCAGCATAGACATCTACAACCCATAAGACGTAGCGAATGTCCACCATGATGTTCCTGCATCGCTCAGGCGTGAAGTAGAAATCACTCATGGTTCCCTCCCAGATGCGATCAAAATTCAATCCAATCAATTCTCCCTTTGCATTGAAAGCAGGTGAGCCGCTGTTACCGCCAGACGTGTGGTTGGCAGCGATAAAACAAACAGGTAACTCCCCGTCTGCATTGGCATAATCGCCATAGTTTCGTGACTGAAGCAATGACAAAAAATCAGCTGGCAGGTCAAACTCATAGTCGCCAGGCGTGTACTTCTGCAAGAGACCATTAGCTGTGGTATGGGTCTGGTAGGTGACGCCATCCTTGGGAGACAGACTCAAGACTTTGCCATAAGCAACACGAAGGGTGCTGTTGGCATCTGGCGCCATGGTTGGATTAGCAAGCATGTGGTCTGCAATCCATTCACTGTAAGCTTCTTGATAGGCTTTGCTGTGTGACGCAAACGACATGCTCAGTGTGCGGTACTGCGCAATCATGTCAGGCCAAATTCCAACCAAAGCATGTGACATGGCATCATCCAAGTAGGCAATCACCTCAAGGGAATCATAAGCAGCTTGGTTGACTTCAGGCAATGACGCATAGGACTCAGTAGAGAATATCCCACCCACAAAGGCTGAGGTTTCCTTAAAATACTGCTTGACCTGTAGCGGCATGCCTCCATCTTCAACTGCTTCCCATGTAGCCAACAGATGCTTACCCATGCGGCGATCCAGTTCAGGATCAAAATTTGCATTAAAGCTCATCAAAGACTGCCAAGCCTCAGCTTCACCTTCCCCCGCATTGAAAGCCTTGTTGAGTGCCTGCACAAGCCTTGACCATTTCCCCAGTTCCCAATGCCGCAAAAATTCACCGAAATAGGTCATGGCTAGCTTGCCTTCGGAAAGTGAGTCCAAATGCGGCTCCAAAGTCATCAATAAGCGTTCAGCAGCAGCAGGATTTTCACGCAAGACATGCAGCTGCTTCTTCACCAAGCTGTCCATGCCATGTACACGTTCCATGCCTTCAATTTGTCCACGCCACTTCTTCCACCCGTTGGACACGGAGGCAAATTTGGAAGCGTAATCAATCTTCACTTGCTCATCAATGCGCATGGCGGAATCCCACACAGACAGTACGGCATCGCGCATGGCAATTCTAGCTGGCAGGATATCATTGAGTTGCATGGCCACTTCTGCAGCTGGCAAATAGGACGTTGTGCTACCTGGGAATCCGTAGATCAAGCTGAAGTCACCATCTGCGGCACCTGCAACACTGAGGGTTAAATGCCCTGGGCTAACCAATGGCACATTGTCTTCGTGGTAGGCTGCAGGCTCACCGTTTGCATCAGCATAGATGCGGAAAAGAGAAAAGTCTCCGTTGTGGCGTGGAAAAACCCAATTGTCTGTGTCAGCACCAAATTTGCCAACCAAACTTGGCGGCGCTCCAACCAAACGAATGTCATGGTACCGTTTGCTGGCAACCAGCATGAATTGATGACCTTGATAAATGTCGCGCACTTCAATTTTCAGGTCTGGGTGGGCTTGCTTGGCTTCATCATGGGCTGCTTGCATGATGGCTTGCGCATTGTCACCATCCTTGATCACGATGTCCTTCATGAAGACAACAAAGTCCACAAAGAGCCCCTTGTTGGGCATTTCATCAGCCAAGGTCTCTGCCCAGAACCCATCCTTTAGGTAATTGTTCTCCAATGTGGTGTGCTTCTGGATTGCGCCATAACCACAATGGTGATTGGTCAAAACTAACCCCTGATTAGAAATCACTTCTCCGGTACAAAAACCGCCAAAATGTACAATGGCATCTTTCAATGACACATTGCTTTCATGGTAAACTGCTTCGGTAGACATGGTCATTCCTTGTGCTGACATGGCGTCAGCTTGTTGATCCAATCGTTGTGGAAGCCACATGCCTTGACCCATAAGTGAAGAAGACAAGACAAATAGCCATGCAGATAGCGGTATTTTTTTCATGCGACTAAAGTAGTCAACGCGTGTATCTTTGGCGCATGAAATTTTTGAAACTCCCCCTTTTCGCAATGGCACTGTTTGCCATGTCCTGCCAGCAAGCTGGCCTGACCGTGAATATTGACATTTCCAACCTTGAAACCTTGACGACTGACACCACAAGTGACCCGTCGCCACAAGCCATGCTTTTGATGCGTGACAGCGCCCAGTGGGACACTGTAGCAATTACCACATTGATTGGCGGACAAGGCGTCTTGCACGTTGAAATGGACCAGCCACGAGGCTTTTACCTCTTCATTGAGGACCTTGGCAACCCCTTTGCGGGGTTTGGCCAAGCAGGCAATCTAACTTTGACTGGCGATGCCGCATTAGCCAAATTTGAAGGCAGGCTAACGGGCACCCCTGAATTGACTGCCATGGCTGCCATGGATTCTGCTGAAGGGAGCTACCGAGAGATATCCCAAGCTATCTCACCCTTGTACCGCGCTGCTCAAGCTGCACAGGACCAGGCAACAATGGATTCAGTGCTTGGCATTTACAACGACGCCTACGCTGTCTGGATGGACTACGTGAAGGATTTTGCCATGAATCAAGGTGCTCTCGGTGCCTATGTTGCCAACCGACATCTTTACATGGAGGACTACACTACGCTGGATTCTATTTTATCTCAAGTACCTGAAGCCAATCTTGAAGCTAAAGCCGTTGTGGCCCTGGCTGAAAGGATTACCACACTTAAACGAATTGCTGTGGGCCAACCCTTGGTTGACCTCAATCAAAAAGACACCAGTGGCATCGACTATGCCTTGAGCGATGTTGCCATTAATCAATACCTTTTGGTTGACTTTTGGGCTTCTTGGTGTGCTCCTTGCCGTGCTCAAAACCCTGCCCTAGTAGCCGTGTACAATGATTACCACGAGAAGGGGTTTGACATCCTAGGCGTGTCATTTGATCAAAGTGCCCCTAACTGGATCAAGGCGATCAGGGAAGACCAGCTAAACTGGTTTCATATGTCTGACCTCAAAGGTTGGGGCAATAGCGCCAGCGAACTTTACGCCGTTCGATCCATACCGCAAAACTTAATGATTGGCAACGATGGAAACATTGCTGCAAAGAACTTGGATCCTGAGGCATTGCGTGCCTGGCTGGCTGAGCGTCTATGATGTTCTGATGCATGTCTCTTCCAAGCAAAACGGCGCCTTAGGGCGCCGTTTCTGTTTGCGAAAATTGTTGGAATCAGGTCAACAGCCCACCGTCAACTTGCAGGACTTGGCCTGTGATGTAGGTAGACATATCAGAAGCTAAAAAGACACAGGCATTGGCGATATCCAAAGGCTGACCTCCCCGTTTCAACGGAATGGCGTTGCGCCAGGACTCCACGGTGTCAGCGTTCAGTGAATCTGTCATTTCTGTCTCAATGAAGCCTGGTGCTATGGCGTTGCAACGAATGCCTCTAGAACCGAGCTCCAATGCAATAGATTTGGTAAACCCAATGATACCAGCCTTTGAGGCAGCGTAATTAGACTGTCCTGCGTTGCCTTTCACGCCTACAATGGATGACATGTTAATGATGCTGCCACTGCGCTGCTTGAGCATCAAGCGCTGCACATGCTTGGTGGTGTTGAACACCGACTTCAAGTTGACTGAAAGCACCCGATCGAAATCTTCTTCTGTCATACGCATAAGTAGGGTATCCTTTGTGATGCCTGCATTGTTAACCACGATGTCTATTTGGCCATAATGAGCCACAATTTCCTTGATCAATTGCTCTGCTTGCTCTGAGCTTGACGCATCAGACCGGAACCCTTTAGCTTCTCCACGCTTGGAAAGCTCAGCTTCAAGGGCCTCGCCTTTCTCTACACTGGATAAATACGTGAAGGCAACTTTTGCCCCTTCCGCGATAAATTGTTCAGCAATGGCTTTGCCGATGCCTTTGGATGCGCCTGTGATCAGTGCGACTTTGTTTGTCAATAAACCCATGGTTTAATATTAAGGTGATTACAAAATTAACGATTTTTGATGCCCAACTGACACCCTTAGCGCAAGCAAAGCGAGAAGCCCACCAGCAACGACATCCCAAGACCAATGCATGAAAAGCATCATTCTAGATAATCCGATGAGCATTGCAAGACAGGCCAACAGCCATTGAGCATAAGGGCGTTTCGCCCAATGGAAGGCCAGCATGCCACACATGAAAAAAGCAATGGTGGTGTGACCCGAGGGAAAAGTCCTTGCCATTGCAGTGGTTAATCCAGCAATGTCTGGCAAACCTTCCATAACTGCCCATGGCCTTTGCATTGAAGCGAATAGGGCTTTGATGAGTTGTGGCATTATGGCTGCAATAGCAAAGCCTGACCACATTCGCACATCGGCCATGGCATCCTTTCCTTGGTAACGCCAGAGGCTTAATAGAATCACTGGAATAGCTATGAGTCCATCACCCAAAAGGGTTACCCATTGCCAAAAATCCTCCGTAAGAGGCATGTGATGCTCCAGTAGCCAGATGCTGAGCGGAAAGGATCCGCCAACGACAATCGTGATAAGCGCCAATGCAGCTAAACTAAATGCTGACAGCAAGAAAAAGGGTTTTAAGGTGTACTTAACCACCGATATGCCTCAGCAAGGACGCAACTTGGCTTGTCCAAAGAAGCTTCATCTCCTCCACTTCATCGGACTCTACATGATCAGTGACACGCAACAAGGTGTCCCCGGTCAATTCATCCGTTTCAATTCGGAACTCAAAGGAAAAGCCACTTGGCCCTTCATCACTTTCCCATTTGAATTGGATGAAAGTGTTTTTCTTAGACTTGACAAGTTTAGCAACCTCTTCTGAGCCATCCCAGAAGAAAGAAAACGTTTCGCCACGTGAATTTACATCATCACAAAACCACTCAGATAATCCGCTGGGGGTTGATAAGCAGCTAAAGAGAATATGCTCTGAGCTACGTACGGGGAATTCAAGGTCAATGATTTCGCGATCTGACATACAAACAATTATTACAATCGCAATATAGTTGAATGATTGACTTAGCCAAATATTGGCATGATTAAGTTATTATCACATTTAATCCAAACATTCCTTGCTTGGGCTCCCCTTGATGTGTAATTTCGCGCCTCTAAAATGGCGAGGTAGCTCAGATGGTTAGAGCGCAGGATTCATAACCCTGAGGTCGGGAGTTCAATTCTCCCTCTCGCTACAAGCCCTTCAGTTGATTCTGAGGGGTTTTTTGCTGCGAGGTTATGAAGTTTTGGTTTTGACAATAACGTTATTTGCAAGAGAGGCAAAAACAGGAATTACTTACTTCTAAGCCCAATGGTTACGGCCCAAGTTGGTAAAATTAACCCTATGGTATTTTCAGCAGATTGAGTGAGTAAGGTTTGCCTTCCAACCCCGAATTCTGCAGCTAATGACATCCTATCAATTAACCATTTCTTTCCATACATCATATTAGTGTTCGCTCCATATGAGCCACTATTGTAAAATCTAGAACGGTGCCTAGCGGTAATATAACTTCCGCTTATAGACTCTTCGTCTCCTTTAGAGCTAAGGTACAATCGTGTTCCCACCATAAAAGTAGTAACTGTGTTTCCGGGAGCGTCTATTAAACTTTGACCGTATCCACCGTCAAATAAAATTGAAGTCATGTCACTTGTTTGTATTTCAAACCCAACGGTACCAACGCCTTGAAGGAGTGATATAGGCCGAGTATGAATTTCAGTAGCTTTTTTAACTTGCCCATTCATCGTAATTGCCAATGAACCTATTAAAAGTGTTGCAAGAATTTTCATAATGTTTTTGTTTTATAATGTGACCTTGATTGTTTCGTTTAAGGTAAATCCATCTGTTGTATTTCCAGTCACTAAAGTAGCAATATTTTTATTTAAACTATCTCCAAACGCTCCGTCAGCTGAATTTGAAGTATCAAAATTTCCGTTATAGCCAGAAGTCGCATAGACTGTGTTTGACACAGCTTCCGGAAAAGCAGTTTGAGTCGTTAATAGTGATTGTCCCGAACTACTTATAACTTCTAAATGTAAATGGGGAGCTCTTCCCGGATACCATCCCGGATAAATACTAATAAACGAGGCATTCCCGCTTGTGTCTGTTGTCTGCCGACCTCTTAAAAAATGTTGACTGGTAAAATCTCCCTCAATTTGATTTGAATATTCTGAATAGTTTCCTTTTGCATCACAGTGCCATATGTCAACCAATACACCGGCTAACGGAGAACAGTTATTATTAACATCTTCTACTTTAATAGTAATCATTAAAGGAATACCAACACGATCTCCTATTATATTCCCTCTTACCCAATCGGCAGGCGTCTTAATAGGAAAAGGCCCAGCCATTTCAGAAGGAGACAGAGCGCAAGCATTTGGGTCAATGACAGGCGTAATTCTATCGCACGAAGTTAAGATTGTTGGAGCAGCTATAATGCCTCCCAGGCCTACTAATCCACTCTTTAAGAATTTTTTTCTATTCATGGTATTTATATTGCGTATCAATGGTTATTTACCTTTAACCAAAGTTAAGTTGAATCAGAGCTTAGCCATACCCTCTACCCTAGCTTCTTAACCTATGAGCCTCCTCTCAGACAGGTTTACAATGCTTGAACGGCACTACGCCCCATCAGCTGCTGAAGTGTTGTCATAGAGCTTGTTTCTGGGAGCATTTTGTAGGCTGACGACTTACAAGTTATATTATATTTGAATCAACTAACTTAAAATATCTTATATGCCTTTTACAACAATAAAAGTTATTGAAAATGTATTCACTAACGAACAGAAAAAAGAGATGCTCAAAAAAGTTACAGATGCTTTGATTGACGTCTGCGGTGAAAAAACAAGAAAAGGACAATGGGTCGTAATTGAGGAGGTAAAAAATGGAGATTGGTCAATTGGTGGTGAAATTGCTAATCCAAAATAATAGGCATATCCTCCTCCTTCAACTCGGCTACCTCAAGACCCCTGAGGTAAGTCAAGGAGACTTTAACCCATCACCTGCTGAAGTATCGTTATAGCGGGAGACAGCTTACTTCTTTCTCTTAGGCCCTCTAGTGAGTGGCTTTTTGTGCTTTTTTGCCCTATTCATCTTTATTTTTTCACCACCGCCCAGGTTGAATGTTTTCTTGTTCTTGTCTTTTTTCTCGTGAAAGGCTGGCCCTGGCTTGTCTGACATAATATTCTTAGTGAGTCTTGTTGGACTTAAGTGCAAGATTACGGATTTTGAAACTCACTTGGGGTCCCGAGATGCTCTCTTTCATTACGTGCCAACTGAAAGTTACTTATTGTAATTTCGAGCATGAAGGCTCCGGACTAAAGTCCCAAATCATAACAGAGCAACAATCCAACAACGACTGTTATTAACTCTTTACACAGCAACAATGAAACATACGCACAAGCTAGAGGGGATGACTTGCAACAACTGCAAGGCTTCGGTAGAGAAATACTTAAACGACTTGGAACACATCACCAATGTTTCTGCCAATCTTGAAAAAGGAGAAGTTGAAGTAACAATGGATAAACCTATTTCAACTAACGTGCTTCAAAAAGCCTTGCCAGAAAAATACCAATTGTCAGAAAAGAATGAGGAAAGCGTGTTTACCTCTGCTAACACATCAACAATGCCTCTGGCTGAAGACAAAACCAAACTAGAGGAATTAAAACCCTTAATACTCATCATCTTTTACCTAACTGTAGCAAGTGCATTGTTCCATTACAAAGACTGGTCTTGGAATGAATTCATGCTTGACTTCATGGGGCTATTTTATATTGTGTTTGGTTTCTTTAAGATGCTCGATTTGAAAGGATTCCCAGACTCTTTCAGGATGTACGACCCATTGGCGAAACGCCTGCCTATTTATGGATGGGCTTACCCTTTTATAGAAACAGCTTTAGGGCTAATGTTCTTGATGCGCTTTGAAGTGGGCATCGCTTTAATATGCACACTCGTTGTTTTAGGGATTACAACCATCGGTGTCACTCAAACACTGATTGATAAAAAATCTATTCGTTGCGCTTGTTTAGGAACCGCTTTAAAGCTCCCAATGACAGAAGCAACACTCATAGAAAACACTGTCATGATTGCAATGGCCTTGCTGATGTTGATCAACTAAAACAGAGAAAAGAATGAACCCTTTACACGGAGTAAAGCTCCTAAACATCATAGAGGCATTGGAAGCACACTATGGATGGGAAGAACTTGGATCCCGTATTCCGGTGCGTTGTTTCATTTTTGAACCTTCTGTGAAATCAAGTCTTAAATTTTTGCGTAGAACCCCATGGGCCAGAGATAAGGTAGAGCAACTTTTCTTGCGCACTTTTCCAAGCGGAAAGGTAAATCTACATGGGGCTAGCCCTGATTGATACTTTCTTCATTTACGTAAAAATTTATGGTAAATTCAATCAAGGAAATTCATGAAATGGACGCAAAAAAAACACTAGTACTGGGGGCATCTACAAATCCGTCAAGGTATTCAAATATGGCAGTTTTGAAATTGCTAAATCACGGGCACGAGGTGGTTCCTGTTGGAATAAAGAAGGGTAAAATAGGAGGTATTGAAATACTTTCCAAAGAAGATAAAACAACTGGAATTGAAACTGTTACGTTATATTTAGGGCCGAAAAACCAACCACAGTATTACGATTACATACTGGACTTGAAGCCAAGCCGGGTTATTTTTAACCCTGGTACGATTAACCCTGAATTCATGAAGCAATTGGCAGATGAAGGCGTCGAAGTAGTAGACGCTTGCACCCTAGTGATGCTTTCAGTAAATACGTATTAGTTCAACGTTATGTTGAAGCGTTAAGCCTTCTTCAATCGCTTTTCTGCTCTTTTCTCCTTTAGCGTTTTAGTAGCAACTTTTTTAGTGCTTTTCTTTGCGTCTTTACCTTTTCCCACAACAGTAACCTTTAAATGTTATTAATGTTTCTATCTCCAATGTATCAGTATGAAGATAGGTAAATTTTATTCGTTTTTCCGTTTTTATGATACCTGTTCTGCTACCTTCTTTTAGACCGACCCCTCCCCTTCACAACAGCCTTACCACGGCGCTTTGCATCAACGGGTTTAACATGATTTTTTGACCGAGACCTCGATGGCGAAGCATTGCTATGCTTCGTTGTTGATCCGGATGGTGGTTTGGGTGTTTTTTTTCCTTGTTTGCCCTTAACCTCTGATGACGATTCCTCCATTGCCTTAGTCATGCCAGACATTTCCTTCTCACTGAGTTCACGCCATTCACCAACAGGCAAGTTACCTAAGGCGACATGCATGATACGAACCCGCTCCAAGGTCCTCACCTGGTAACCAACAAACTCACACATGCGCCGGATTTGTCGGTTCAGCCCCTGTATCAGGGTGATGCGGAAGACCATGGGGCCTTCCTTGACGATGAGACATTTTTTGGTATGTGTACCAAGCATTGGCACGCCTTGAGACATGGCCTTGATGGCCTCATCGGTTAAAGCCTTATCAACAGTCACCACATACTCCTTTTCATGCTTGTTACCTGCACGAAGTATTTTATTCACGGCATCACCATCATTGGTTAGGAAAATCAAGCCTTGTGAGTCCTTATCAAGGCGACCAATCGGAAAAATCCGTTGAGGGTGGTTCACATGGTCTACCATATTACCCTTCACAGATGTCTCCGTTGTGCTTGTGATGCCTACCGGCTTATTCAGCATGATGAAAACAGGTAGAACGGGTCCCTGAGCAATGATTTCAAAACCGCTAACAAGTACCGTTTGTCCAGCCTTCACCATGTCGCCAATCTTTGCCTTACGGCCATTGATCTTAACCATGCCTTTTTGGATGTACTCATCTGCCTTTCTTCGGCTACAGAAACCGCTGTCGCTGATGCACTTATTCAATCGTATGCTTGGTGACCACTGACTCATGAGACAAAGATAGCTTTCAAATCAGGCGAACCTCAAGCGCTGAGCAAGCTTCGCAGCTACTGCGGCACCAAGAAAGGGGCCAGCAACATAAACGGCAATGGATTGAGACCACGACGACCCAGCCAGGGCCATGTCGCGCCAACCAGCAATGTATGCAACCAACCTCGGGCCAAGGTCCCTTGCTGGATTGATGCCTGCCTGCGTGTAGGGTGCCAACACCATGATGATTGAACTGACAGCTAGACCAATCAACATGGATTGCGACAAAGACAGCTTCCCTCCGCCCCTGGTGATCCACAGAATAGCCATCACCAAGGCAAAGGTCCCCATGGCTTCAGCTAGCATGGCTCCAATCCAGTCGATCTGAACTTGGTCAGCATAGCTTGGGTTTGGGAAAAACTCTCCAAACATCAGCGATGGCTCTTGGTAGGACGCATGGCCCTGCATCATCAGAAACAAGCAAATACCAGCGAGCACAGCCCCCATTAACTGACTGAGCATCAAAGGCAATAGTTGTTTAATTGGGTACTTGTTCAATACCACCATGGCAAGACTGACCGCGGGGTTCAGGTGTGCGTGGGATCGGGTCTTGCTGATTTCAATGGCCAATGTCACACCCATTCCCCACATGGCAGCTACTTGAAACAAGGTTGTGTAAGAATCAAACAACACCGCCATGGTTACCGTACCGCAACCAATCAAGACCAAGACAAAGGTACCTAAGGCTTCAATCAAATAGGACGATCTCATGAGAGGTGGTAGGTATCAACCAGGGTCTGACAATAGGCCTTGATGTCATCACGCACAGCCCTAAATTCAACAAGCACACTAACCTCTGAGCCAATTGCAGACGCAGGATCAGTGAAGCTGTGGTGTAAACGAATAGCCTCTGTCGCGACCATGGGACAGGATTCTTTTGCATGATCACAAACCGTCACCAATACATCCAGTGACGACAAGTCTACCTGGTCAATCACTGTGGAACGATGACCAGACATGGCAATACCCACCTCCTCCATCACCTTGACAGCATAGGGATTCAGGCCGTGAGCCTCTAGGCCTGCACTCTCTACGACAACTTGAGGTCCAGACAAAGACCTTAGCCATGCCTCGGCCATTTGGCTTCTGCAGCTATTGCCTGTGCATAAAAAAAGCCAATTTTTCATACCAATTAATGATGAAACCTATTACCAGCAAAAGCTATCTTGCAACCATGAAATCTGCCGATGTAGCCACCTTGAATGGCGTTGACCTCCTGTCTATGAAGCGGGAGGCTGGGCTCAGGGATATGGCCATTTTGACTGGCCCACAAATTCATTGGGTGAACGATATATCGACGTCTACCGATGAGCGCTATGCCAACCTCCACGGGCTTGCTTTTGCTGTATTGTACAAGCGATTCAAGCATCTGACGTCAATGGAGTCAAGATGAGGGCTTGCTCATGAACAGCGGTCGATGAGACATCATTGCCTGCACTTCTTTGCCAATGCTTTGAAGGGCTGATTCATCCTCTATCTGCATCAATGCACGGTCAATGAGATCAACCACCTTTACCATGTCTTCTTCTTTCAATCCACGGGTTGTCAATGCGGGGCTTCCTAAACGAATACCGCTGGTTACAAATGGCGATTTATCGTCAAATGGCACCATGTTTTTGTTGACTGTGATATCAGCAATAACTAAGGCTTTTTCTGCAGCCTTGCCTGTGATTCCCTTGTTCCGCAAATCCACAAGCACCATGTGGTTGTCTGAGCCGCCTGACACAATGTGGTAACCTCGTTTGATCAGTTCATCAGACATGACCTTTGCATTCTTTTGCACTTGAAGCATATAATGAAAATAATCATCACTCAAGGCTTCGCCAAAAGCAACCGCCTTGCCAGCAATTACATGCTCCAATGGTCCGCCCTGAATGCCTGGAAAGACAGCCATATTCAACAAGTGAGACATCATTCGAGTCTCCCCTTTTGGACTCTTCATACCAAAAGGGTTCTCAAAATCTTCTCCCATCATGATCATCCCTCCACGAGGGCCTCTTAATGTTTTGTGAGTCGTTGTCGTCACGATATGACAGTGCGGCATAGGGTCGTTCATCAAGCCCCTGGCAATCAAGCCTGCAGGGTGACTAATGTCTGCCAACAACAAGGCGCCAACAGCATCTGCAATGGCGCGAAACGCCGTGTAATCCATGTCACGAGAGTACGCAGAAGCACCACAGATGATCAAGTCAGGCTTTTCCCGTTGAGCAATGTCCATGATGACATCGTAATCAAACTGGCCAGTTGACTCCTCAAGTCCATAAAAACAGGTTTGGTAGGTCTTGCCAGAAAAACTGACAGGGGAACCATGAGTCAGGTGACCGCCATGAGACAAATCAAAGCCCATGATCTTGTCTCCCGGCTTCAAGCAGGCCAAGTAGACAGCTGCATTGGCTTGAGACCCACTGTGAGGCTGTACGTTAACATAAGCTGCATTGAACAATTCAGCGGCCCTTGCGCGAGCCAGGTCCTCCACCTTGTCAACAATTTCACAGCCACCATAGTAGCGCCTGCCTGGGTAACCTTCAGCGTATTTGTTGGTCAACACTGAGCCAACAGCTTCCATCACATCAGGGCTGGTGAAGTTTTCTGAAGCAATAAGTTCCAAGCCTTGAACCTGGCGTTGTCGTTCATCTTCAATCAAAGAAAATAGGGCGTTATCTCTAGACATGGTCTGCATTCAAATAGGTAATGATGTGAAGCAACAGCCGCTTCATCGGAACGAAAATACGCTCAGTCAAAAACAAAAACCTCATCCATAGCAATAGTTTATCAACTTTTTTACCTTTGAATGAGCAGGCTATAATCTACTAACTTAAAAAATAGCTAAACACCTGTTACCTGCATTCATTCGTCATCGAATTGCCTTTAATCCGGGGTTAAAAGTCTAAAATTATGCCCGTGAATGGCGTGGAACGCTATCGGCAACTAAGCATGTTGGGGTAACTTGCAGTTTACAAGTACAACCATCAAACACCTGTCCGATGCTGCAGAGTTTTTTACCCATCCCTTCCAATTCTGATTTTCCCTTGGGGAATATCCCCTTTGGCTCCGTCACACGATCAAGTGGCGTGGAGGTTTGCGCGAGCCGCATTGGCGATCAAGTCATCGACTTATCCGCACTGCAGCAATTGGGCTATTTTGACGCATTAGACTTGCCAAATGGCCTTTTCAATCAGGCCCTACTGAATGACTTCATTGCCATGGGACAACCCACTTGGCGTGCGGTCAGATCAAGCTTGCAGGCGCTATTCAGTGCTGGGTCAGCACTTGAAGGTTCAAATCACATGCATGAGATTGTGCTTGCCTTGACTGATGTCGATGTCAACCTACCCATTCACATCCCTGACTACACTGATTTTTACTCATCCATTGAGCATGCCACCAATGTTGGCACCATGTTCAGGGATCCAAACAATGCTTTGCTTCCCAATTGGCTACACATTCCCGTTGGCTACCATGGCAGAAGTTCAACCATTATGCCTTCAGGAACGCCCATTCACCGGCCTAACGGCCAACGCAAAGCACCGTCCGATGACAAGCCAACCTTTGGCCCATCCATTAAGGTTGATTTTGAGTTAGAAATTGCCTTCATCACAGGGTCTGGACCTACTGGTGGCGCTAGCATTGCTGTTGATCAAGCTGAATCTCATATTTTCGGATTGGCCTTGTTCAATGACTGGTCTGCACGTGACATCCAGCAATGGGAATACGTGCCACTGGGACCTTTCCTTGCAAAAAACTTTGCCTCCAGCATGTCACCATGGATTGTGACATTGGATGCCCTAGCGCCCTTCCGAACCCCCGCGCCATCACAGGATGACGTTCAGCCTCTTCCTTACTTGCAGCAAGATCGTTCATCATGCAATTTGGACATCCAGCTGGATGTGAGCATCACCCCTGAAAAAGGTCAAGCCACGCATGTAAGCAGTAGCAATTTCAAATACATGTATTGGAGCATGGCACAACAATTGGCGCATCACAGCATCAATGGCTGCTTGATTCAGGCAGGCGACACCATGGCATCCGGAACCATATCAGGCAAAAACAAAGGCTCGTATGGCAGCATGCTTGAACTGAGCTGGAATGGCACAGAACCTATTGCAATGAAAGGTGGCGGTCAACGATCCTTCATTGAAGACGGTGACACAGTAACCATGACTGGGCACTCAGAAAAAGCAGGTCTTCGCATCGGATTTGGCGAGGTTAGTTCTAAATTGTTACCAGCTCAACCATGGAACGACCTGACTACAAAAAAGTAACCCAAAACAAGCTGCGAAGCTTGTTGAGAAGCCTCGATGCCCGAGGTGGTGACAAAGCTGATCGGGAATTGATACGCAAAGCCTTCAGGATGGCTGACGACGCCCACCAAGGCGTGAAAAGAAAAACAGGTGAACCCTATATCCTGCACCCCTTAGAGGTCGCCTTGATTGTCGCGCGCGATATTGGCCTGGGACCTCAATCCATTGCTGCCGCACTCTTGCATGACGTGATTGAAGACTCTGACATCACGTCAAAGCAGTTGACTGATTTGTTTGGGGATGACATTGCTCAGATGGTCATTGGGTTAACCAAAATCCAAGGCGTCTTTGACAATCAGGCAACATCCATGCAGTCTGAGAATTTCAAGAAGCTTTTGATGAGTATTTCTGATGACGTTCGCGTGATCATCATCAAGATGGCTGATCGCTTGCACAACATGAGAACGCTTGAAGGCATGCCTTATCACAAGCAGCTAAAAATTGCTTCAGAAACTTTGTACATATTCGCCCCCTTGGCACACCGAATGGGGCTATACAACATCAAACAAGAGTTTGAAGACTTGGGCTTGAAATACACTGAGCCTGATGTGTATGAAGAACTTGAAGAAAAGTTGGACCACTCCAGAGCTCACGACCAGCTGTATCTCAAGCGGTTCACAAACAACATTGACTCCTTACTGAAGTCCGAGCACCTAAAATTCCAGATCAAACGGCGAAACAAAGGGGTTTTCTCCATTCGGCGAAAAATGTTGAATCAACACATTGGCTTTGACGAAGTCTACGACAAATTTGCCGTTAGAATCATCATTGAGTCAACAGGGAAAAAGGAAAAAATCGATTGTTGGCAGGCTTACTCATTGATAACCAGTGTATTCAGGCCCAATCCTCGACGCTTGCGTGACTGGATTACCGCACCAAAGGCCAATGGCTATGAGTCTTTACATATCACCGTCATGGGTCCTGAGGGGCAGTGGATTGAAGTGCAAATCCGCTCCAAACGCATGGATGACGCTGCTGAACAAGGCTATGCAGCACATTGGCGATACAAGGAGGACACAAGTGACAGCCCGGCATTGGATATTTGGGTTAACTCAATCAGACAGGCCATTGAAGGCCAGAGCGAATCTGCCATTGAATTTGTAGATCAGTTCAAATTGCAACTATTCACTGAGGAGATTTTTGTTTTCACCCCACGCGGACAAATGCTCACCCTCCCAAAGCATGCAAGTCCGATAGACATGGCCTTTGATATTCACTCGGACATAGGGATGCACGTACTTGGGGCAAAAGTGAATGGCCAGCTTGTGCCATTGAGCCATAAGCTCACCTCGGGCGACCAAGTGTTCATTATTACCGCTGACAAGCAGCATCCCAGTGAGGAATGGTTAGAATGGGTAAAAACCCCGAAGGCTCAATCCAAAATCAAAACCTACCTCAAAGATCTGGACAAAAAGTCTTCAGATAGAGGCCAGCGTATGGTTGAGCGCATGGCAGCTAAGTCAAAATTTGAACTCAATCAGAGTAATTCACAGAAAATGGTCAACTATTTTTCCGTCAAGAACCAGCAGGAAGTCTTCCTTAGATTTGGTTCTGGTGAGTACTCAAGTCATGATTTCAGAGGATTTATACAAGACCAAACCGGTGGATTCTACAAGAATCTACTTCGTCGTTTCAAACCCAAAATCAACCTACCCATCCTGCCAGAGGATGCAAAACGCATCGTTTTTGGCCCTGACGAAGTCGTTCTTGCACATCAAATGGCTCCTTGTTGTTCCCCTATTTCTGGCGATAACATCTTTGGCTACATCATCCGAGATGGCATTGTTGTGCATCGCGTTGACTGCAAGCAGGCGATTGAACTTCAAGGTCAATTTGCAGACCGGATCCTGGTGGCAAAATGGGCGACAGGAAATAAGAAAAAATTCAATGCAACCCTCACTTTCAGTGGCGGCGACAGGCTGGGGTTAATTCATGAGGTCACCAAGCTGTTGTCCAATGAGTTAAATGTTGATATCAGATCCTTTCATATCGATGCCGCAGAAGGTGTTTTCCATGGCAGCATAGCACTCAGGGTCTTGGACCAAACCCATCTGAGCTCATTGGCTCAACGAATCAGAGCCATTCAAGGTGTCACTGAAGTAACTCGCGCCATCAAACAGCCCATTTATCAGAGTTCTAGCATTTAGGGCATGCCAAGGTATTTGTGGGTCTGAAGCGAGAGCTTCCATTCAGGATGAGCCTCTAGGTGTGCAATTATTGATGGCAAAATTGTCTCACGCTTGCTCCACTCAGGCTGCAAATACAGCACGCAGTCTTCATTCACTTTATCTGCATGCGCTTGAGCCCATTGCAAATCATGGGCATTGTGAATGATGACCTTCAATTCATCAGCTAAGGTGTGCCAAACAGGTATCGCTGGCATGGTTTTCTTTGGTGACAGGCAAACCCAGTCCCATGTCCCACTGTGTGGGTATGCACCTGAGGTCTCTAAATGGGTTCTGATGGATCGGTTATTGAGCCCATTTGTTAGGTTACCCATGTCCCACATCATGGGCTCGCCACCAGTAATCACAGCGACTTGATCATGCTCTGCAGGTAAATCGATGACAGTCTGAACATCAGTCATCGGATGTTTGCTTGCGTCCCATGACTCCTTCACGTCACACCAATGACAGCCAACATCACAGCCGCCAATTCGTAGAAAATAGGAAGTCAACCCTGTGTGGTAGCCCTCGCCCTGAATGCTTCGAAAATGCTCCATCAAGGGCAATTGTTCACTGGCCATAAGCTGCTTGTAAAGTGTTCATTAGCAAGCCCACACGTGTCATTAAACCAACGCCACCCGGCACGGGTGTGATGGCAGAGGCCACAAGCTCAACCTGTTTAAAGTTTACATCGCCAACCAATTTTCCGTCGACGCGATTGATACCAACATCAATCACAATGGCACCTTTTTTCACCATATCAACTGAAACAAAACCTGGCTTCCCCAGGGCTGCAATGATGATGTCTGATTGCAGAGCGATGCCCTTGATATCTAAGGTTCTAGAATGAGCCAGTGTCACGGTAGCATTGCCCATTTCCTGATTCCTGCTCAGGAGGATGCTCATTGGTGAGCCAACAATTTGAGATCGACCAATCACCAATACACGTTGACCTGAAGGGTCTATTTGGTAATACTTGAGAAGCAATTGAATACCATATGGTGTGGCAGGCAAATAGGTTGACAACCCAAGAGCCATTCGGCCAACATTCTCTGGATGGAATCCATCCACATCCTTTTTTGGATCAATAGCCATCAAGACGACCTTGTCATCGATGTGATCAGGCAACGGCAATTGAACAATGAAACCATCAATGGCGTCGTCGTCGTTGAGGCCATGAATAGCTGCCAGCAGGTCAGATTCAGAGACATTATCTGGAAGTCGGATTAGCGTTGAATCAAAACCAACCTGATCACAATCCTTCACCTTACCCCTGACATAGGCAGCGCTGGCTGGGTCTTCCCCTACCATGATAGCTGCCAAATGGGGTTTCCCTAAACCTTCTGACTGAGCTGAATCAACAGCTTGCTTGATTTGCTGTTTGTAGAATGTCGCGGCCTCTTTGCCGTACAATAGAGTAGCCATTTATCGTCCTTTCATCATTTGCATCATGGCTGCTTTGCCACCTTTGCCCTGCATCATTTTCATCATTTTACTCATGCCTGAAAATTGCTTGAGTAACTTGTTGACCTCAACCACGGATGTGCCACTTCCCATTGCTATGCGTGATCGCCTGCTGCCGTTAATAAGCTTTGCATCGCGACGTTCAGCAGGTGTCATTGATTGTATGATGGCCTCGATGGACACAAAAGCATCATCTGGGATATCAACGCCCTTCATGGCTTTACCCATCCCGGGTATCATGCCCATCATGTCCTTCATGTTGCCCATTTTTTTCATTTGCCGGATCTGATCAAGGAAATCATCAAAGCCAAAAGTGTTGGTCGCAATTCTCTTGGAGACCTTGCGCGCTGCAGCTTCATCAAACTGTTCCTGTGCTTTTTCTACCAAGGTGAGAACATCACCCATACCAAGGATTCGGTCTGCCATGCGCTCGGGATGAAAAACATCCAGGGCCTCCATTTTCTCCCCAGTGCCAATGAATTTAATAGGCACATCCACAACGGAACGAATCGACAAGGCTGCTCCACCTCGTGTGTCGCCATCCAATTTGGTGAGAACCACGCCACTTAAATCCAGGACCTCATGAAAAGCCTTAGCCGTATTCACGGCGTCTTGACCTGTCATTGCATCAACAACAAACAGGTTTTCCTGCGGAGATACCGCATCGTGAATGGCGCGTATTTCATCCATCATCACCTCATCGATGGCTAAGCGGCCAGCTGTATCAATCATAAGGTAGTTAAAGCCTTCCGCTTTTGCTTTTGCCTGTGCTTGCTTGGCAATATGTACGGGGTCTTTACTTTCAGGCATGGCAAAGACCTCGACACCTATAGATTCTCCCAGGGTTTGCAACTGGTCTATTGCTGCAGGGCGATGCACATCTGCAGCTACAAGCATCACTTTTCGTCCTTTTTTTGCTTTTAGGCGATTGCCCAGCTTTGCCGTGAAGGTTGTCTTACCTGAACCTTGCAGTCCAGCCATCAGAATCGTCTGAAGTCCACTGCCCGCAACAATCTCTGAAGCCGTGCCTCCCATCAGCTCAGCCATGTTGTCGCGAACAATCTTCACCATGGCTTGACCAGGCTCAAGTGCCTTGATCACTTTTTCGCCCATGGCATCAGCCTTGACCTTATCGGTGAATCGTTTAGCTATTTTGTAGTTAACATCCGCCTCTACCAAGGCCTTACGGATGTCTTTGACGGCATCTGCAATGTTAATATCTGTGATGCTGCTACGCCCACTAAGCCGATGAATGGCTCCTTCTATTCTGTCACTTAGGTTCTCAAACATGATGCTAGGATTGGATGCGAAGTTAGCCAATGTGCCATAGCAAATCTGCCTTTGCGTGCAATGAAAGCATAAAAAAACCCACCAGGCAAAAGCCCGGTGGGCATGAACAGTTGACTCAGGCCTGTTAGCCTGAAATCAATGCTTATTTCTTGTGCGGGCAATCTCCACTTGTGGCGCAATCAGATGTGCAGACATGAGCCTTTTCTGTGCCTTTTTTGCAGTTGGATTTATCACAGGATGCTTTATCTCCACCATTCTTACAGCAAGACTTCTTTGCTTGGTCTGAGTCCTTGCAGCTTGATTTTTCTTCGTCTGATTTCTTGCAACAAGACTTCTTTGCTTCGTCTGAGTCCTTGCAGGTTGATTTTGCTTCGTCTGATTTGCAACAAGACTTCTTTGCTTCGTCTGATTTGCAACAAGACTTCTTTACTTCTGGTTGCTCATCAGCTTCAATAGCGTTAGAAACTGCAACAGATTTCGTTGTAGACTCAGGTGCTTCTTGAGCATTCACTTGGAATACTAAGGTTATAGCAAATAGGATGCTGAATAGCTTTTTCATGGAGGGTTGAATTAATTTAGGTTGCGAATGTAAGGATTTCAGGCCATGAAAAAGAATGAATCGCCTACTTTTGACCACATGGATAACATCCTACAAGCATCTGAATTAGCTGTTCCTGTTGGTATTAACCGGCAATTAACCTTCCCCCCTTTGCAATTGCAGGCTGGGGAATTGGTTATAATGACCGGCAACTCAGGCTCCGGTAAATCTACTTGGATGCATGCCTTGGCTGGCTTGCAGGGCATTGCTTCTGGCCATGTGTCTATTGCCAAACACGGCCAGCTATCCCGCACGCATTGTCCGCCGGACTGGCGGCAATCAGGCATTGGATTCATTCCTCAGCGTCCGTTTTTCTGGCCCAGCCTGACTGTCAAGGGCAATCTAGACCTGGCCCAATGGTGCAAGGGATCACAAGGTGACCTGCAAAGCTGGGTAGAGCGCATGGGTTTAACGCATTGCATGCATCAACAAGCGCACAGTTTAAGCCTTGGTGAGCAGCAACGACTTAGTGCCATTAGAGCCTTCAGTCATGACGCACCTGTTTTACTAGCAGATGAGCCCACTGCTTCATTAGACAGAAACAATGCAACTGCCTTGATTGAATCACTGAGAGCCTACCAGCAAGTCAGTCAATGCGCTGTCCTGCTAGCTACCCATGACGCCTCACTGGCAGCCATGGCTGATCGCATCATTGAACTCCCTTCACCATCATGAAGGCCCTCGCATTTGCCTTTGCAAGCTTGCGTCATCGCCTGGGGTCTGCAAGCATGATAGCTTTGGTTCTATCCCTTGGTATCATTGGCATGGCACTGATGGATCGCGCTGAAAAAGGGATGACTATGCAGCTGAGAAACTCCCTTGATGGGACTGACTTGCTGCTCTGCGCTAAAGGGTCTCCAACTCAGTCCATTTTAGCACATGTGCTACATGTGGACGTAGCCTCTGGCAATATTCCGTCGGAGACAGCAGACCAATGGCTCAAGCACCCAGATATTCGCCATGTGCGACGACTTGCCTATGGTGATCAACTGGGTGAGTTTCGCATCCTTGGTTGTGACAGTGCAACGTGGTTGCATATTGGTGAGAGTCAATTGACCGGGCGTTGGCCGTCGCAAAGCATGGAAGCTGTCATTGGCTCAACCGTTGCGCAGACCTCCAAGCTATCTGTTGGCGATATTTTCCATGGAAGCCACGGCATGGTAGACGACTTGGGCGACCACGCCCATCACGATTACCGTGTGGTTGGCATTGTTGAAGCCAGCAACCCCTGGGATCGCATCATATTCACCCCATTGAGCTCTGTGTGGGACATCCATCATGACAAAGACCATGCATACACAGCTGTTCTGGCGTCTATTGACAACCCGATGACAAGATTGATGTTGCCGGCACGCATTCAGAAAGCATCAAAAATGATGGCCATCTCTCCAGCCATGGAGGGCAATCGCATGATGACATGGCTCAATCGCGGTGGCCAAATCATGCAAATAATGACCCTACTGCTTCAATTAATCGGCTTCATTAGTTTATTGCTGCTTTTGCACGCACATGTCAGAGAACATCGCAGCAATTATGCCTTGATGCGAGCAATGGGATCAACCTGGTGGCAGGTCTTTCAAGTGGTGGCGTGGCAGAATGTCCTCATCGTGTTGGCGGCACTTAGCTTCACTGTCATAGGCCTACTTATGGCCTACTTCAGCCAATCCTTATGGCTACCTTCAGCCCTCAATATCCCCAATCAAGCGTGGGCACCATCCACGCTGGACGCAGTCATGGCAGGGGTTGCATTGATTTTTTCAGGGATTTCCTCAGTTGGCCCTTGGTTAAGCTTAAAGAAAATATCTTTGCACCGTGCGTTGGTCGATGCCTAAGGGATTCATTGGACTGCTTATGATTGCAGCAATGCCTGCATTGTGCACTATTCCACCAAGTAAAATCACTTGGCGAATGTTAGCCTCCACAGACTTTTCAGAATTTTACGACAGCAACCGATCCATGTGGTCCTTGGAAGCCTTGTACCCTGACAATATTGCCACACTCAATGGCAAGGTCATCTACATCACTGGGTATGTCTTGCCAATCGACAGCAAGGGTGAGCTCTACGCTTTGAGCGCATACCCTTTCAGCTCCTGCTTCTTTTGCGGCGGAGCTGGACCTGAAAGCGTCATGGGGCTTGAGTTTACAGAAAAACCAGGGCACATCCCAACCGATGCTGTCAAGACTTTCAAAGGCCGTTTGGTCCTCAAGCCCAAGCCAGGTGAAGGCTTTTACTTTGCCCTTGTCAGCGTTGAACCTTATGACCCAAATACATGAAGACCCTCATCCCCAACGTTCACATCATTGATCCCCGGTCACCTTACCATGATAGCACCATGGACATCTTGGTGATTGACGGCGCCATCAGCGCCATAGGTAAACAGCTAGACCCCGAGGGAGCTAAACGTTGGGACCTAGCCAGCGGACGTTGCATCAGCCCTGGGTGGATTGATATCCGCAGTCAATGCGGTCAGCCTGGCAATGAGGAGAGAGAAAACTATGAAAGCCTGATGGCATCAGCTGCTCATGGTGGCTTCACCCATGTAGCGCTTCTTCCTGCCACCAATCCTGTCAGAGACAGTCGGCCACACATTGAAGCACTGGACCATCTTGTGAGCAAGTTACCTGTGAAGTTGTTGCCATTAGGCTCTGTCACGCAAGGGATTAAAGGTGTTCATCTGGCAGAAATGCAAGACATGTTGGATGCTGGTGCCGTTGGCTTCACCGATGACATTGGTGGATTGAATAACCCCCAGGTTCTTCAATTGGCATTGGATTACAGCTCTAACATGGGCGTGGCCATTCAAAGCATGGCCTACGACAATCAATTATCACCAAAAGGCCAAGCACATGAAGGCGAAGTCGCTGTACACATGGGACTCAGCCCCATCCCTAGCTTAGCTGAAATCACGAGAATTCAACGAGACCTAGCCATCCATACCTACGCAGGTGGCCGACTGCACATCGCTAACGTTTCAAGCATGGAAGGTGTGGACTTGATCCGGCAAGCAAAAGCTGCAGGGTCCACCGTCACCGCTGATGTGAATATCGCTAACCTCATAGGAACTGAAGCAGACATTGCTGACTTCAACAGCGCATACAAAACATTGCCACCACTGAGAAGTCACGCTGACAGAGAGGCCCTATGGGAAGGACTCAATGACGGCACCCTAGACATCATTGCGATGGACCATCGCCCCATGGACATTGAACATGTAGATTGTGAATGGGGCAAAGCAGCTTTTGGCATCGCCAGCCTTGATCATGCCTTTGGATGGTTCAGGGAGGTGCACAGCAACAGCAAAGCACTCGGCCAATGGATTGAAGCTGTATGTCATGCCCCTAGAGAACTCTATGGTTTAGGGAAATGCGTGATCAATGTGGGTGCGCCAGCTGACTTCACCCTCTTTGCCTTGGATGGTAGCTATGATGACTGGTTGACATTGGGTGAAAATCGGCCTGATTGGTCACAAAATGGTCGGGCAGTTGGCACCATGCTTGGCAACAGAAAGCACAGCAACCTTTAAGACAACGAAATTTTGAGCCCGTCATGGGCAAAGGTCATGCCTTTAGGCAAAGCCTTAGACTCCATGGCATGTAGCCCCATCGAGTGGCTGAAATGGGTGAAATAAACCCGGGGAATCTTCGATTTTTTAGCCATAGCAATAGCTTCACTTAAGGCGTAATGAGCTACGTGGGTTTCCTTTCTCAATGCACTAACTATTAGAACTTTAGCTCCAATTAGATGATCCATTGATTCATCACTAATTCCATTGACATCTGTGAGGTAAACCACGTCATCGATGCGATAACCCATAACGGGCCATGTGCCATGCCTTGCTAAGATGGCTTTCCATGATTGATCCCCAACCACAAAGTCTTCATTTGCCTTAATCAGGTGGGGATCAAAGCCCGGTGAGCCCGGGTATTTATCCTCCGCAAAAGCATAAGAAAATTGCACCTTCAATCGCTGCAATACGCGGTCTGTACAATACACAGGCATGTCTTTCCTCGTTATGAAATTGAATGGACGGACATCGTCAAGGCCAGCCACATGATCCATGTGCTCATGAGTCAATACAACGGCATCCAACTTACTGCAAGATGTCCTCAGCATTTGTTGCCTGAAGTCTGGTCCACAATCAATGACGACATTGGCTTTTGGGCTTTGAATCAGTACCGAGGAACGCAGGCGTTTGTCCTTCAAATCATCACTCGAACAAACCTCACAGTTGCACCCAATAACTGGCACACCTTGCGAGGTGCCAGTGCCTAAAAATGTTAAACTTAGCTCAGTCATGGCATGAATTTAGTCTATCTTTGGTACATGGATTTGATGACCCTCAATTCTTCGCAAAAAGCCCTTCGTGTCAACCTCAATGACGACATCTACGGATCCTTTGCTGAGATTGGCGCCGGACAAGAAACCGTCCGACATTTTTTTCGTGCTGGTGGCGCATCTGGCACCATTGCAAAAGCTATGTCTGCTTATGACAGAGCCTTCTCTAACGCCATCTATGGTGAAGAGCCTAAAGATCGCTACGTCACAGAGGCTAGGCTTCGCAAGATGCTTAACCATGAGTACGGACTGCTAGAAGAACGTCTCGTTCGAGAAGAAGACAGCACCAAGCAGTATTTTTCCTTTGCCAACACAGTGGCAACCATCAATTTTGCTAAGACTTTCAAGGGACATGGCTGGATTGGCATTCGTTTTCAAACCTCGCCGCATAGCGCTGCAAATGAAATCATCATCCATGTCAGGATGCGTGAAAATGATGCCAAACATCAACAAGAAACCATTGGCACACTTGGAGTTAATCTGGTTTATGGTGCCTTCAACCTCTTTCATGACCCGAAAGCCTTGCTCTTGTCCTTGCTTGATGGTGTCGGGCATTCTGCGGTTGAAATTGACTTGATTAACTTTATTGGACCAGACTTTAAGCATGTTGACAATCGTCTCATGTCGTTGTGGTTGGTGAAATACGGCTTCACCGATGCCGTCATATTTAGCCCTGAAGGCACCAACCTTCTGCCAGCAGAGGTGCTCTACAAAAAAAACATCCTGGCCATGCGCGGGAGCTTCCGCCCTGTCACTAAGGTGAACATGGACATGATCAAAAAGGGTTACCAAATCTTTTTGCAATCCAAACGTGTTGACAAAGACCGCTTGGTTGTCTTGTTTGAGATCACCATGAACAACCTCTTGTCCGATGGCGACATCGATGAGCAAGACTTCTTGGATCGCGCTGAAATCCTTTGCTCTATTGGTCAAACTGTCTTGATATCTAACTACCAGGAGTACTACAAACTGGTAGATTATTTCTCTACATTCACCAAAAGACGCCTGGGACTGATCACAGGGATCCCCGGGTTGCGGGAGATTTTTGAAGAAAAATACTACCGACACCTGAACGGTGGGATCCTTGAAGCCTTTGGCAAGATCTTCTCCAAAGACTTGGTCATTTACGCATACCCATTCAACAACGATGGCACCGTTGAGACCGTCAAAGACGTGAAGGTTCATCCTCGATTCCGTCCCATCGTAGAATACCTATTCTACAATCGTCGCATGCGAGACATCGAAGATTATGACCCCAGCATCTTGAGTATTTGGAGTCGCGAAGTCCTGCGCCAAATTAAGACTGGAGAAAAAGGATGGGAAGACTCCCTTCCAACCTTTGTGGATGAAGTCATCAAGAAAAAAGGCCTCTTTGGCTACCGAGCTTAAGCCTGCTCATCGATTTTTTTTCAATTCAGCTTTTTTCATGGCCTCTCCTATTTGATTACTTGCTGTAAAACTAGCGACCATGTTATTAAGCATTTCGCTACCTGCTTGTGGAGAGTTGGGTAGAAGAATCAAGTTAGAGTTTGTTTCACTTCCTATTGACTGCAAAGTGTCGTAATGCTGGGTAACAACAATTAACGCTGAAGCCTCCTGAGAGTTTATGCCAACCTTATTTAGAACCTCTACGGACTCTTCTAGACCACGGGCAATCTCTCTTCTTTGATCTGCGATACCTTGTCCTTGTAATCTTTTGCTTTCTGCCTCCGCTTTTGCTTTTTCTACGATAAGAATTCTCGCAGCGTCACCCTCAAATTGTGCAGCTACTTTTTCTCTCTCAGATGCGTTTATTCTATTCATCGCCTCTTTAACTTGTTGATCTGGATCGATGTCGGTTACAAGGGTTTTGATAATATCATAACCATACTCAATCATCGCTTCGTTAAGTTCTGTTTTAACAGCAATAGCCACATCGTCCTTTCTTAAAAAGACGTCATCTAATATCATTTTAGGAACCTCTGCTCTAACAACATCAAAAACGTAGCTTGTTATTTGTTCATGAGGGAAGTCTAGCTTGTAAAAAGCATCGTACACTTTTTCTTTAATCACCTTATATTGAACTGAAACCTTTATTTTAACAAAAACATCATCTTTAGTTTTTGTTTCAACAATGACATCTAGTTGCTGAATCTTCAAGCTTAATTTACCCGCAAGCTTATCAACTATTGGTATTTTTAAATGCAGCCCAGACTGCCTAATGCTATGGAACTTTCCAAACCTTTCAATTATTCCTGCTCTTTGTTGCTTTATGATAAAGAAAATACCAAAAAGGATTACTGATAAAGGAAGTAATAATAAATAGAGTAATAGATCCATGATTTTAATTTTTGGGTAAAGTTAGCTGTCTTGTATTTGTTTCTTCTATTAAAAACCTAGGTTCCGTCGAATTCAACAAAATTCCTTGGCGTCTCATACAAGGTTACCTTAATGCCTAACTCGTGAGAAATCACTGGCCTTAGCCATTGCCAAATAGTGACTGCTATGTTTTCAGCACTGGGATTCAAGGTGATGAAGGGCTCAACCTCCACATTCAAGTTTTTGTGATCCATGCGGATAAGTACATGCTTCTCAATTGCCTCACTTAATGTTTGAACATCCATCACATAGCCAGTTACAGGGTCTATTTCACCACGAACTGTTACAATCAAAGCATAGTTGTGCCCATGGTAATGGGGGTTATTGCAAACACCGAAAAACGCCGCATTCTTTTTATCGGACCAACCCTTAACATGAAGTCTGTGGGCGGCATTGAAGTGGGCGTGTCGAGAGATACTGGCTTTCATGTGACCAGGTGATTAAGGTATTCCTTGAAAATGATTTGAAACCAGGCTGTGAAATCTGATGGATTGGCCTCCATATCACTTTGAATATCAGCGATGGATCGCCATGCCAAGGCATGGACTTCATCGGGGTTGAATGGTGTGTCCCCTTGAAATTTAGCTGTCAACACATGATCCAACTCATGCTCTACCAGGCCATTATCAAAGGAAGCGTGGTACTGAAAATGAAACAGCTTTTTCAAGCCGTGTAAATCCTTTTCGTCAATCCCCAACTCCTCACCCAGGCGACGATTGGCAGCATCAAGGACGGTTTCCCCCTCCCTTGGATGACTACAGCAGGAATTAGTCCACAGCATGGGGCTGTGGTATTTGCCTTCAGCGCGCTGCTGCAAAAGGGTTTCCCCTTGATCATTGAACAAAAAAACAGAAAATGCCCGGTGAAGACTGCCATTGCGATGAGCCAGTATTTTCCCCATTAGGCCCTGTGGCTCATCCTTTGCGTTGACTAGGATAACAAATTCTTCTCTATCGTTCATGTGGTACAAATCTACATGCTCAATCCTTACCTTCGCCCTCTGAAAACCACATATTCTGTGACCTTCCAAGAAGAAATCCTACGCCGCCGCACATTTGGCATTGTCTCCCACCCTGATGCGGGAAAGACCACCTTGACTGAAAAATTGCTCCTTTTCGGCGGAGCCATTCAAGAAGCAGGTGCTGTCAAGTCCAACAAGGTCAAGAAATCAGCCACGTCAGATTTCATGGAAATCGAGAAGCAGCGTGGCATATCTGTCGCAACATCTGTGATGGCATTTGAATACTTAGGGCGCCACATCAACATCTTGGACACCCCCGGACACAAAGACTTTGCTGAAGACACCTACCGGACCCTCACTGCAGTGGATTCTGTCATTGTAGTGATCGACGTAGCAAAGGGTGTGGAAGCGCAAACCAAAAAACTTGTGGCTGTTTGCCGCATGCGCGACACCCCAATTATTGTCTTCATCAATAAGCTGGACCGCGAGGGCCTGGATGGGTTTGACCTATTGGATGAGATTGAAGCCTCGCTTGAACTGGGTCTTTGCCCAATGTCCTGGCCCATTGGCATGGGTCAACGCTTTCAGGGGGTATACAACCTTTGGGAAAAGCATTTGTTGCTTTACGATGGGCAAGACAAGCAACGTGTTGGCGATAGCATCACCATCGATGACCTATCAAGCAGTGAGCTTGAAGAGCGAATTGGCGAAGAAGCTGCTGCAACCTTGCGTGAAGAGATTAAGCTCATTCAAGGGGTTTACCCAAAATTTGACAAGGAAGCCTACCAAGCGGGTCAGCTTTGCCCAGTGTTTTTTGGCTCTGCTTTGAATAATTTTGGTGTCAAAGATTTGCTGGATTGCTTTGTGGATATCGCCCCTACGCCTCAACCTAAGAAAGCTGAAGAGCGAATGATTCAACCCCATGAGTCTGTATTCAGTGGTTTCATTTTCAAGATTCACGCAAATATTGACCCTAAGCACCGAAGCCGTATTGCTTTTTGCAAGGTTGTATCCGGGCAGTTTGAGCGAAACAACAATTACTTGCACGTCAGAGAAAACCGTCAGTTAAAATTCTCCAGCCCCTTAACCTTTCTTGCCAGCAAGAAGTCCATTGTAGACGTTGCCTACCCTGGGGACATTGTAGGTCTGCCCGATTCCGGGTCTTTCCGGATTGGCGACAGCTTAACCAGCGGAGACCCCCTGCACTTTAAAGGAATACCCAGCTTCTCCCCTGAGCATTTTCGATTCATCAATAACGAAGACCCGATGAAATCCAAGCAGCTAGCAAAGGGTATCGATCAATTGATGGATGAGGGAGTCGCGCAACTCTTCACCCTGACGAGCAATAGTCGCAAGGTGATTGGCACCGTAGGTGCATTGCAATACGAAGTGATTCAGTACCGCTTGGAGCATGAGTATGGCGCCAAATGTTCCTACGAACCATTCCAGGCATTCAAGGCTTGCTGGGTTGAGTCGACTGATGAGCAAGAACTCAAGGGGTTCAAAATTCTAAAAACAAGGCAGTTAGCCAATGACAAGCATGGCAGGCTGGTCTTTTTGCCTGACAGTCAATTCTCCTTGCAAATGACCCAGGAAAAATACCCCAGCATCACATTCCATGAACAATCAGGTGAATAGACAACACCTTTCATGGGTTTGTTAAAGACAAAAAAAAGCGCAGCTAAGCTGCGCTTTTTTTTGCAATCCAATAGGGGTTTTAATCAACGCTTTCCATGTATTTTTCAAGCACTTCTTGGCTGACGCCCATGAGGCTAAACCCGCCATCATTGTAGAGGTTTTGCATGGTCACCCTTCGCGTCAGATCGCTGAACATGGCAACACAGTAGTCTGCACAGTCCT
>ENA-UZXA01006669-UZXA01006669.1-metagenome-genome-assembly--contig:-Day-1-1m-contig-6669_pt1 | contig 40135 bp, 47 predicted proteins | sample MGYA00260336_ERZ794896 | MGnify/ENA metagenome assembly ERZ794896
ATGTTACTAGGTTCAATCGCCTCACTTGGGCTGAGTAGATTGATTTACAAAAGGTTTACAACCCAATCTGAAAGAAAACAATTACCAGATAATCCAGCTGATTCAGTTTTCCTATTAGGACTGTCAACGGGTAGTAGCCTCGCCTGCTATCCATCGATAATCAACTTCACAAAGACCTGTAGGTGGTGCATTATACACAGGTGCTATAAGATACAATACATCTCTAGTTGCTTGGGAAGGTTATAACGGATCAAGTTGGACAGGTTTAGGTGGTGGAACGCCATATGTAACTATTGTCGGCGATGGTTCAACGGTAACTGTTGCAGAAAGTAATCAAAGATTTTTAGTTAATACTGCTGCCGCTGAGGCAACAATTCAATTACCGGCAAGTCCATTAACTGGAGACGCAGTTACATTTTTAGATTTAAACGGAACATTTGCTACAAACAAATTAACTGTTGACAGAAATTCAAACGATATTATGAATCTTGCTGAAGATATGATAGCAGAAACAGATCACGCAGCCTTTACACTAGTTTATACTGGTGCAATTAATGGTTGGAAATTATTAGAGGTCGCTTAGAAGGATAAATAGAATTATGAGTAGTTTAACACAATTTACAGTAACAGGAAAAGAAAAAGATGACTTTTACGGTTTTGGTATTAATTCCGATACGACAGGTCAAACTATTAATAGAACAATAACTAAACTTATAACTGGCGTTAATAGAAATGACAGTATCTATGAATACGCATTGTCAACTGCTTATGACGCTACTAGTGCTACATATACTACTACAACATCTTTAGTTAGAAACGGTAGTGAAACTCAAACTGATGGTAATTATGATTCTGCTCAAAAAGGTTTATCAGATATTCAAGGTATTTCTTTTAATAACAACGGTACAAAAATGTATGCTGTTGACAAATACCACGCAAGAGTTATACAATACGCATTATCAAGTGCTTACACTATTACATCATTAACTTATGAAAAAGAAAAAAGTATTAAAACTGAAGGTATAGGACCTGTTGCAATGACTTTTAATAATGACGGTACTAAAATGTTCGTTATTGAAAATTCAGGAAGTGCTTTTGAAACTTCACCTACTATTGCTGCTGGTAATATTAATGAATATGCTCTTTCAGGCGCTTATGATGTTGCAACTGCTACTTACACAAGAAGATTAGCAATAGCAACTGAAGACGCTAATAGTAGAGATTTAAAATTTAATAAAGTTGCTAGAGGTGCTGTTAATCCAGGAGAATTATTATTTGTAGTTGGTGATGATGGAAATGATATTAATGAATATCTATTAACTACTGCTTATGATCTTTCAACTGCTTCATTCGTTGACTCACATTCAGTTGCTACTGAGGAATCAGATCCAAGAGCATTAGAATTTGATGATGATGGAGATAGAGTTTATATTGTAGGAAAAACTGGTAATGATGTTATGGAATATCCATTAGTAACTGGTTATGACATATCTACTACTCAGGCAGTAACTTCAAATCACGCTTTAAGAACAAATAATATTGATCCTAGAGGATTTTCATTTAATGCTGACGGAACAAAAATGTTCGTAGTTGGTGCTGGTGGAACACTAGTTGTTGATGGTGGTGATGATGAAGACACAATTACACATATTGTTAGACCAAGAAACACAATGAAAATGTTAGAAGGTAATACATATGTTTTTGATGTTTCAGATACTAACTTATTACAATCAGATTTTAAATTTTCAACGACCGAAGGTGGAACAAAATCAGGCGGCGCTGAATATACTACAAATGTTACCACTTCAGGTACAATAGGTAATGCTGGTGCAACAGTAACGATAGTAATGCCTAAAAAAGATATTGGTTTATTTACTGGTAGTGCAATAGGAGAATTATTTTACTATGAAAGTAATTTTACAAATACAGGTGGTAAGGCATTTACTCCTGAAGTAAAAGGTGTATTACAGATAACTAAAACTAACGGTGTGGACGACATAGAAACAAGATTTGAAACAAAGAACCAAGAAGACATATTTAAAAACAGTTTCTTTATGCGTGCTGGACTGACTTTTAGTGTTGATAATGGAGACTTGAAAGTAGAATTAAATTAAAAAATAATTTATATTAGAGAGATAAACTTATATAAATATAAATAGAAATAAGGAAAATTAGAATTATGGCAACAATAAATTTAGGTAGAATTAAACCAGTTTTTCAAGGTGCTTATAATGTAGCTACAAGTTATGTAGTTGACGATATAGTTACTTTTGATGGCCAGAGTTTTATCTGTATTTTAGCTTCAACTGGTAATGCTACTTCAAATGCAACCTATTGGACACTAATCGCCAAAAAAGGCGCAGATGTAACACAATTAACGACACAAGGGGATATTTTATATAGAGATTCAACTGGTGTTGCAAGACTTGCCGCTGGTACAGCTGGTCAAGTATTACAAACTTCAGGTTCTGGTGCAAACCCAATTTGGGCAAGTGCAACAGGAATTACTTGGACAACAAAAACTGCTAGTTTCAATGCTGTGGCTGGTGCTGCTTACATTGCAAACACAACGGACTCTGCTTTTACAATGACTTTACCTGCTAGTCCTGCTGACAATGATTATGTTATCATTGCTGACGGATTTGGACAATGGAAAACTAACAATTTAACAATTGCTAGAAACGGAAACAACATCGCTGGTGAGGCTGCTGATCTAGTCGGTGACGCTAAATACGCAAGTTTAAGACTTGTTTATAAAACTACACCAGATGTAACATCTTCTTTCATCGGATGGGTAATAACATAATAACAATGAAGAAGATAAATAATTTAAAACAAAATTTAGGAGAATACTACAATGGCTAGTTTATCAAATTTATTAGGTGGCGGTGGTGCTGGTGCAATAGACCACAGAAAAGAAGGACTTCCATTATTCGGTATATGGGGAGATAACTCTGACCAAAACCACAATGTTAATTACCGAATTTACGATTCAGGTTTCAACAATGTTGGCTCTCCTTGGGCTGCTGTTTGTAACTCAACAACTAACTACCGATTCGGTATGTTATCAGACGCTTCACACTCATACAGTTACAATGACCACGGTACAGATGTATCGCATTGTGATTTAACTTCACAAGATTACACAACTTATACTTGTTACTTAAAATCAATGTATCAAGTTGACCAATATCCTTGGGCACAATACTACACATCTTCAAAAGATGGATTTATATCTTTTCATTCGTATCACCAAATAACATCTTCATTTGAGTTTACGACTGCTTGGTCTAAATTAAATATGGTACTTCCTGAAGGTATTAGACCTAGAAGATTATTCTGTAATAGAAGACAAACAATGAGAGAATTTAACCCTGGCATTGCTGCTGGTAACGGTCCATTTGACCATTACGATTATACTTCTCATATGTTAAATACAGATCAGACTTACGCTACAGGTACTGGATATAACGAGAAAAACAAAATGCTTGTTATGGTTCACTCTGGTGATGAAGGTTCAGATACTTCTAAAACAATTCACATTTTCAAATCAAGTGTATGTTTAAATCAAGTTGACAGAATTTCTGAATACTTTGCTGCTTTAACATCTACTGAATACTTTACTGACACTTGGTCATCTAACAACAACAGAAATATGACTGTTGCAGTTGGTAATAACGAGTGGGTTGGTTTCGGACACGCACACGGTAACGGTATAAGATATGCTGTTTACAACTGTAAAAACGGAACATCATTAGGAACAACTGCTGCTGCTAGAGTATTCGATTCAGGTTGGAGAGATTTCAACGGATCAACAACTACTGCTTATAGTGCTGAAAATGGTGCTCAATACTACACTAAATTTAATACAACTTGGGATGGTACTTGGGGAATGATTTATCGTTCTTACTACTACTACGGAGTTGGTATTGACGGTTGGTGTATGAGTTTAGAAAATCCTAGAAAACACATAAGTATTAGCCAGACTAAATCAAGTCGTGCTAATCCTTATATGGCTTGGGGTAAAACTGGATTCCACGGTGGCTATTCTGATAATACAGATGGTGAATCTTGGAGAACATATTGTTGGTCATTTGATCCTAAAGACTCAGATCACACGATAGATACTAAAGTTTTTTACGGGGCTGATAACTCCGATAACAGTAACCCGACTACTAATGGATTCCAATACACTACGGATGTAACTAATAGAACAGGTAACTACGGTTTATCTGCATCTTACAATTTCTTACACGGTGGATTCCAATCTACTGTTTATCCTCTAATGTGTGGAATTGATTGGTGGGGTAACTACGGTAACGGAGATAGTAGATACGGTGGAAAACACGGTATAGACGCTACAACTTAATATTAACAATAGAAGGATATAAAAAATGGATTATTATTTTACAAACAACGGTGAACCTTTTACTGGTAATGCCGAAACAGGTGATGACGCAGTTGCTAAAGGTAACGCAGTTAAAAAAACTGGAATAGCAGATGGTACTGAATCTTGGAGATTATCTTTAGACGGTTCAGGTAATGTGGTTATTTTTGCTGATGGCAAAAGTGAAACAGATGCTCAAACAGATAAAGAAACTGCTAGAACTGCTGAAGTTGCTGCTAATCAAGTAAAAGAAGACGCAATTATAGCTGCTCAGGCAGATTAATTAATTCATAACTTTTACATTGTTGGTTTTATATTATGGCATATGACATTAAAGAGCTCACAAAAGAGATTCATCAAAACGCTGAACGACAAGAGTTTGTAAAAACTCTAATGAGTGGTACGATTCGTCCTGAATTGTACGCTATCTATTTGTATAATCAATTACAATGTTATTCTGTACTAGAGAAGTATGGAATGGCAAACGATTTGTTTAGACAAACACCTGGTTTACAACGAGCAGAAAACATCCATAAAGATTATGCGAAGTTGTGGCCTGACTTATCAAGTCCACCTCAAATAACTGCTAGTACAAAAAAATACATAGAACATATAGAAACTATACAAGACGATCCAGAAAAACTATATGGACACATTTATGTTAGACATTTAGGTGATCTATCTGGTGGTCAAATGATTTCTAAAAAAGTACCTGCAAAAAGATTTTATGATTTTTTAGGTAAAGGACAAGAGTACAAACGAATAGTTAAAGAAATCATAAATCAATACTTAAACACTTATCAAATAAATGTTATGGCTGAAGTAACTTATTGTTTTGAATCTGCTACAAATTTATTCAAAGAAATGAACGAAATCGGTAAACCTTTAGTATTAACAGATGAAGTCTTTGATGAAGATAATAGGGATACAGAAAATGATCCTTTCAAAGGAACAAGTATTGAAGGTAAAGATTAATGATTTGGGAAAGATTAATCAAACTAGAAAAAGAAATCATAGAAGTTTTAGATAAACATTTAGTTGAATACAAGGAACCAGGTATGGATAGATTTAATAATCCTAACTGGACAAACCGTACTTGGAAGAATAAAAGTATTAGAAGAGCACACGTAGATGTAGTTGACGCTAGAGAATCAAAAGGATTATGGATGGCACATATATGTCTATTTCCTAATACTACAAATGGTGGACCTATTTACGGTTTTGATATTATTGCAGGCAAGAGTAAAGTTACTGGTGCGTTCCACGACTTCTCTCCACTACTTAAAAAAGAACACGCATTAACAAAATACTTTATAGAAGAAAACAAATGGTTTAAACCATCAAAGGTAAGAGAATTGCCTGATTGGGCAAAGAATATCTTTAGTCCAGGAATGATTGCTGCTGGTAATGTAAGAGAAGAAAAAGAATTAGAACAAATATGTACAATGGGTTTATCAAACTTAAACGCATATATTGACAAGATAGGTGATTATGACAACGATTCTACTAAAGAAGATGTCATAAAAGCACAGAATTATTACTGTATTAATCAACAAAAGAATCCCCATACACCAAAAACAATGCAATCTTTAGGTTTACCTGAAGAAGATATTAAGTTGTTTTGTGCTGATAATCTCTTTCCTACCATTAAATAATTCTTATAAATAGTAGTAACAAAGAGGATTTTTATGGCAGTACCAGCTACACGAGAAACATTAAAGCAATATTCATTGAGAGCATTGGGTAAACCAGTGATTGAAATAAATGTTGATGATGACCAATTAGAAGATAGAATAGACGAAGCAGTACAGTATTTTCAACAGTATCATTATGATGGTATTAGAAGAACATATTTAAAATACAAATTAACTGCTGCTGACAAAACTCGTTTATCAGGTTTAAATCAGGAAAGTGAAACTAAATCAGATTTAAAAGATTCAAGTGTTTCAACAACTTGGTATGAGGATAAAAATTATCTAGTAGTACCTGAGACCGTTCTTTCTATTATTAATATCTTTCCAATTACAAACAAAGGTAATATGAATCTATTTGATGTTAGGTATCAAATGAGATTAAATGACCTATATGATTTTTCTTCAACTTCAATGGTTAACTATGATGTTGTTTTAAGACATTTAGATTTTTTAGATCATATACTTGTAGGTGAAAAACCTATGAGATTTAATCAACACGACAATAGACTTTACATTGATATGGATTGGAAAAATGATTTAGAAGAAGACGAATACCTAGTAATAGAATGTTATAGAAGATTAGACCCTAACACTTATACAGATGTTTTCAATGACATATATTTAAAAAGATATACTACTGCTCTATTCAAAAAACAATGGGGTGCTAACTTATCTAAATTTAATGGAGTTGCAATGGTTGGTGGCGTAACTTTAAATGGACAACAAATATATTCAGAAGCGTGTGCTGATGTAGAAAAATTAGAATTAGAAATAAGAAGCACATTTGAATTAAATCCAGCCTTTATGATCGGATAAAACTATGCCAGTTAATCATTACTTTCAAGGTGGCAACGGCATTGGTAATCAAAACGAGAAAAGACTTTACGAAGACTTAATCGTAGAGGGTCTAAAGATTTACGGCCACGATGTTTATTACCTGCCAAGAACACTAGTCAATAGAGATTTAATCTTAGGAGAAGATACGACTTCTCGTTTTGATGACTCTTGGATGGTAGAGATGTATGTAGAATCAACTGAAGGTTTTGCAGGTCAACAAGAAATAGTTTCAAAATTTGGTTTAGAGATTAGAGAAGATACTACATTTATGGTATCTAAAAGAGCGTGGAATTATCACGTGGGATTAAAAGATAGTTTAATTGCCACAGGTAGACCTAACGAAGGTGATATAATTTACTATCCGTTAATGAACTCATTTTTTGAGATTCAATTTGTTGAAGATCAGGAACCTTTCTTTGCATTAGGTCAATTGCCGGTTTATAAATTAAGAGTAACTCGTTGGGAGTATTCTTCGGAAGAATTAAATACTGGTTTAGAGGCAATAGATGGTGCTGAAGATAAGTACACATTAAATCAATTAAATTACAAATTTACTTTAGAGAGTGGTCAAGTTGCTTTAGATGGTGAAGGATCAATAAGATTAGAACAAGATTTATCATCTGGAGAGCCTGCTTTCTTAATGAATGAAGACTTTACAGAATCATCTATACAACAACAATCATCTTATGCTGCTAATACAGATTTAGATACTGAAGCAGGATTTGATACATCATCAGCATTAGATGATATACTAGACTTTACAGAAAGAAATCCATTTGGAGATGAGGATAGTTAATGTTAGGTAATAGATTTTATAATCAAAGTTTAAGAAAACTTATTGTTGCATTTGGACAAGTGTTTAATAATATAGTTATACAAAGAACTAATAGTACAGGTGGTGTAACTAGCAGAATAAAAGTACCTCTTGCATATGCACCTAAAGAAAAGTTTATGGTCAGATTAGATCAACAAGCAAATTTAAATAGTAGAGAATTTGCAACATCTTTACCTCGTATGGGTTTTGAAATTACTGGATTAAGTTATGACGCAAGTAGAAAATTAACTCGTGTTCAAAAATACTCACAAGTAAAATCAGGCGAAGAAGGTAAGAAAGTAAACTTTAATTATACACCAGTACCTTATAATATTGATTTGCAACTATACCTTTTTACAGCAACTGCTGAAGATGGATTACAAATAGTTGAACAAATTTTACCTTACTTTCAACCCGACTATACAGTAACGGTTAATATGGTCCCTAATTTAGATATTAAAAGAGATATACCTATTGTACTAGGAAATATTAATTACGAGGATAGTTATGATGGTGAATTTACCAATCGTAGAGCCGTTATATATACTATTAACTTTACTGCTAAAACATACTTGTTTGGTCCTATGAACAATCAAGGTGTTATTAAAAAGACACAAGCAGATTTGGGGGCAGATACAGACCCTCAATTAACAAGAGAGGAAAGAGTTGTAGTGTTACCTAATCCGACAACTGCTGACGCAGATGATGATTTTGGATTTACGACTACAATTAGTTTCTTTGATGATGGTAAGAGATATGATCCATCAAGTGGAGATGATACATAATGAGCAAACTAGAAGAACACGTTAATGAAATTTTAGGTGTTGATACACCTACAACTGAACAAAAAGAATTTAAAGCACCTGTTGAAAGAAAAGAAGGTGAATTAAAATTAGCAATTGAAAAAGATATTAATACTGATTACGATTATAGTAGAGAAAGTTATTACAATCTAATTGAAAAAGGACAAGAGGCAATACAAGGTATACTTGATATTGCAAAAGAAGGTCAACACCCTAGAGCATACGAAGTAGTTGGACAATTAATAGGTCAAGTTGCTACTTCAGTTGATAAACTACAAGACCTACAAAAAAAATTAAAAGATTTAAAAGAAGTGCCTGGCAAAACAAATGCCAATATTAAAAATGCTTTATTCGTAGGTTCTACTGCTGAACTACAAAAAATGTTAAATAAAAAAACTGTTGAAACAAATAGTGAAAGAAAAAGTGAGAATGATAATGACAAAAACTTCAAAGACATCACACCAAAATAGAACTTTTAAAACTCTTATAAGTATTAATAAGGAGTTTAAATGGTTGAAATAAAAAAAATTACTGAAGCAGCCGTACGTGGTTATTTAAAAGAAACAAGAGGTTTTTCTGAATTAAAAACTAATAATGAATTAATACTTTTAAAACAGGAATTAGAAACAACTGTATTTTTAAAAGGTCAAGGAATTTCTATCAAAGGACCAATCTTTAAAAAATTTGTTTCAGTAGGAATTAATCATTGGTTGGGTGCTTTTGACGGAGAAAAACTTGTTGGTATTCACTGGCACTCTATTGCATATACAGGTAATGAAGAACAATCAAATTTACAAGATGTTTTTGATGGTCAACTATATGCAGACAATGAAGATATTGCTAGAGAATTGCATAAAGAATTTGATAGACTAATTAAAGGTAAATATGTTGCTAACTATTCATTTTCATTTCCCGAAGATAACTTTGATTTAAATTTTAGAAAAAGTTTAGGATATAGTGTTTGGGCTAATATTGATTGGAAGAATAAAGGATCACAAATTCGTAAACCTGGTATCTTACATTTTTTAAAAAGAGTTGATAAAGAATTTAAAATTAGTGATGAAGAATTAAAACAACGAAAGATCGCTGATTTAAAAAGACAATTGGAGGAATTAAATGCTTGAAGAACATAAGTTACCTTTAGATAGTTTTATAGGCGGTTGGTATATTAGTCCAAATATATGCGATAGTCTTATAGATGTATTTAAAAAAAATCCTAGTCACCATAAAGAAGGTGTTATAGGTGGTCCATATAATGTAAACAAAAATAATAAAGATTCAGTTGATCTTGGATTACATCCAGACTATACAGACCCTGCTTTTATGGAATATAAAAAATCATTAAAAGAGTGTGTCAATTTATATGAAAAAAAATATCCTGAATTATCAAAATTTAATCCGTATGGAATGAACGAAGGTGCTAACATACAGTATTATAAACCTGGTGCAGGTTATTTTGCTGAGCATTGTGAAAGAACATCTAAAAATGAAAATCGTTGTCTTGTATGGATGACATATTTAACTGATACACCTGAAGGTGGTACACATTTTAAATATCAAAATATTACAACACCTTGTAAAAAAGGTTTAACATTGATTTGGCCAACAGATTTTACACATACTCATAGTGGACAAATATCTAAAACACACGAGAAATATATTATTACAGGTTGGTTTGGTTATGAAAAAGGACTTTGGGATGATGATCCTAGAAGTGTAAAAACAGATCAAACTGGACAAAAATATCAAGGTTATAACTATAATGATAAATGACGCCTATCTAGGTAATCCTAATTTAAAAAAGATCAACATACCACAAGAGTTTACTAAAGAACAAATTTTAGAATATCAAAAGTGTGCTGGTGATCCTATTTACTTTATGGAAACATATGTGAAAATTGTATCACTTGACGAAGGTCTTGTACCTTTTAAGATGTATGATTTTCAAAAGAAGATAGTAGATACTATTCACAATAATAGATTTACAATTTGTAAACTACCTAGACAATCAGGTAAATCAACGACAACAGTTTCTTACTTAATGCACTATGCAATGTTTAATCCAAATTCTAATATTGCTTTACTTGCCAACAAGTCATCTACTGCTAGAGATATATTAGGAAGATTACAACTTGCATATGAAAACTTACCAAAGTGGATGCAACAAGGAGTAGTTAACTGGAATAAAGGTAACATTGAATTAGAAAATAAATCAACGATTGTTGCTGCTGCCACTTCTTCAAGTGCTATTAGGGGTGGTTCATATAATATTATATTCCTTGACGAGTTTGCTTTCGTACCTACAAACATTGCCGAAATGTTTTTTAGTTCCGTTTATCCTACAATATCTTCAGGACAAAAAACTAAAATGGTTATTGTGTCAACACCTTATGGTATGAATCAATTTTATAAATTATGGATTGACGCAGAAAAGAAAAGAAACGATTACATACCTATTGAAGTACATTGGTCAGAGGTACCTGGTAGAGATGAAGAATGGAAAGAACAAACAATTAGAAATACCTCAGCAGAGCAATTTCAACAAGAGTTTGAATGTGAGTTTTTAGGTTCTGTTAACACTCTTATTTCACCATCAAAAATTAAAGCATTAACTTATGAACCACCTAAAATATCAAAAGGTAGTGTAGATCAATTTGAAGAACCTATTAAAGGTCGTACATATGTGGTTACAGTTGATGTCGCTAGAGGTGTAGAAAAAGATTACTCAGCATTTGTAGTATTTGATGTAACTAAAATGCCATTTAGAGTTGTTGCAATTTACAAAAACAATGAAGTCAAACCTTTTATATTTCCTAATATAATATCTGAAATAGCAAGAAGATACAATCAAGCACATATTTTAACTGAGGTAAATGATATAGGACAACAGATAGCAGAAGCACTACAATATGAGATAGAATATCCTAATGTATTAATGTGTACTCAAAAAGGTCGTGCTGGTCAGATACTAGGTGCTATGTTTAGTGGTCGTGGTTCATCTCTAGGTATGCGTATGACAAAAGCAACAAAGAAAGTAGGTTGTGCTAACATAAAGACACTTATTGAAGGAGACAAGTTGGTAGTTAACTCTTTTAAAATCATACAGGAGATGTCAACTTTTGCCAAGAAAGGTCAATCCTGGCAGGCTGAGGACGGTAGCAATGATGATTTAATGATGTGTTTAGTTATCTTTGGTTGGGTATCAAACCAAGGTTATTTCAAAGAATTGACAGATCAAAATGCTCGTATGCAGATGTATGCTGAACAACAAAATTTAATAGAACAAGATATGGCGCCATTTGGTTTCGTAGATGACGGCATAAATGAACAAGAACAAGAAACAGTTGATGAATATGGAGATAGGTGGATACCTGTGGTTCGTAAAAACCACTAGGTTTTGATCTATTATAAATATCAGTAAGATTGAAATTTAAATATGGGCGTATGAATAATACGAGTTTTGAACAAATATGACAACTAAATTAGCTAATTAGAGGAGAATAACTTATGGCATTTCAAGTATCACCTGGTGTTCTCGTACAGGAAAGAGATTTAACAAGAATCATTCCTGCAGTATCAACTTCAATCGGTGCATTTGCTGGACAATTCAGCAAAGGACCTTTAGATGAAGTTGTTTCTATTTCTAGTGAACAAGAACTTGTAGATACCTTTGGTAAACCTGATGTAAATAACTTTGAGTATTTTTTCAGCGCTGCTAACTTTCTACAATATTCTAACTCATTAAGAGTAGTACGAGCTAGCCAAGAAAATCAAGTAAACGCAACTGCCACTGGTAGTGGTTTACTAGTAAAAAACAAACAAGACTACGAAGATAATTATTCAACTGGACAAGGTTCAGTAGGTACTTTTGCTGCTAGATCAGCAGGTGCTTGGGGTAATAGTCTTCAAGTAGTAACTTGTCCAAGTGCTTCGGCATTTGAACAAACAACAACAGTATCTCAACAACTAGACGGCGCTGCCGCTGTTGGAGATACAACAATAACTGTTGATTCAGACGCAACAAGTTACCTTAATATCGGAGACGTTATTGAGTTTTCTTCAACTGCTTCTGGCGTAGATTTCACTACTGGTGAAAAATATAGAGTAACTAACCTTACTTCAACTGTTGTAACTATTGTACAACATCCTAGAGGCGAAGGCGGATTAATAACTGCTGCCGTAGATAACGCAAGAATTAAAAGAAAATGGAGATACGCAGATCAAGTTGATGGCGCTCCAGGAACTTCTTCTTATGCTACTACAAGATCAGGCTCTGGCGATGAAATACACGTAGTTGTTATTGACGAAGACGGATCAGTTTCAGGAGTACCAGGAACAGTTTTAGAATCTTATTCTAAACTTTCTAAAGCTTCTGACGCAAAATCACCACAAGGAGATGTTAACTACTATCCAACAGTAATTAGTAATAAATCTAATTATGTATTTTGGATGGATCATAACACTTCTGGTACCAATTGGGGTAACGCAGCTGCAGGAACAACATTTACTGCTGTTGATGTACCAACAAGTGAATCATTATCTGGTGGATTAGACGGTACTGCTTCTACTGACGGCGAATTAAAAGCAGGTTACGAACTGTTTAATGACGCTGATACAGTTGATGTAGGATTAATAATTGCTGGACCTAGTGGTTCTGCTAGTCATATTGATAACTTAATTACTATCGCTGAGAACAGAAAAGACTGTGTAGTTTTTGCAAGTCCTCAAAGAAGTGATGTTGTTAATATTTCTAACTCAAATACACAAACTGCTAATGTTGTAGATTTCTTTAATGGAATCAGATCAACTAGTTATGCTGTATTTGATAGTGGTTACAAATATTGTTATGACAGATATAGTGATGTGTACAGATTTGTACCATTAAACGGAGACATTGCTGGATTGGCTGCTAGAACAGACATTTTAGCTGACGCTTGGTTCTCACCTGCAGGATTAAACCGAGGTGTAATTAGAGGCGCTGCTAAATTAGCATACAACCCTACAAAAACACAAAGAGATGACCTTTACACAAGTAGAGTAAATCCAGTTGCAACTTTCTCAGGACAAGGAACAGTATTGTTTGGAGATAAAACTGGTTTATCATCACCGAGTGCGTTTGATAGAATCAATGTTAGACGATTGTTCATTATTTTAGAAAAGGCAGTAGCAACTGCTTCTAAATTCCAACTCTTTGAATTTAATGACGAATTTACAAGAGCGAACTTTAGAAACATTGTAGAACCTTTTTTAAGAGAAGTACAAGGTAGACGTGGTATCACAGACTTTTTAGTAGTGTGTGATGAAACTAACAACACTGGCGAAGTAATTGATAGAAATGAATTTATTGCAGAAATCTTTGTGAAACCTGCAAGAAGTATCAACTTTATCACTTTATCTTTTGTCGCAACCAGAACTGGCGTTTCTTTTGAAGAAGTGGCTGGGTAATTAGTAGAGGAGAAATAAAAAATGGCAAACATAAATGACTTCAAAGCTAAACTTGCTGGCGGTGGCGCAAGAGCCAATCAGTTTAAGGTAACAATGCCTTTTCCTGGTTACGCACAAGTTGGTGGAGAAATAGAAGACTTAGCTTTTCTATGTACAACAGCTCAAATACCTGCAATGAATGTTGGTCTTGTGAATGTTCCTTTTAGAGGAAGACAGATCAAAATTGCTGGTGATAGAACTTTCGCAGATTGGTCTATTACTGTTCTTAACGATACAAACTTTAAGTTAAGAAATGCTTTTGAGAGATGGCAAAACGGTATCAACAATATGTCAGACAACGAGGGTTTATCAAATCCTGTTGACTATCAAGTTGACGCATTTGTAGATCAGTTGGATAGAAATGGTAATACATTAAAATCTTATACTTTGAGAGGCGCTTTTCCTACGGAAGTAGCGGCTATTGATTTGAATTTTGGAACGAATGACGAAGTAGAAACATTCGGAGTAACTTTTCAATATCAATATTTTGAAACAAATACTACTACATAGTATATAAATTTAAGGGGCGCCCTAAAAAGCGCCCTTTTAAAACTATTATAAGTAGTTATAGAAAAAAAAGGAATAAATTATGGCAGAGTTATTTGGTTTTAATATTACACGAGTTAAACCACAAACAGATCCAAAACAACAATTTAGTCAACCGGCAGCGGAAGACGGCACACAAGTAGTTGCCGCTGGTGGTTTTTTTGGTAGTTACCTTGATATGGAAGGTACTGCTAAGACTGAGCAGGATTTAATTAGAAGATATAGAGAGATTGCTTTACACCCAGAGTGTGATATGGCAATTGAAGATATTGTAAATGAGGCAATTACCTCAAACGAAAATAAACAATCTGTAAAAGTTATTACAGACGGACTAGAATATTCTTCAGCAATTAAAGTAAGAATAGAAGAAGAATTTGCTGATGTATTAAGACTATTACAATTTAATACAAGAGGACACGACCTCTTTAGACGATGGTATGTTGATGGAAGGATCTTTTTTCAAAAGGTCATTGACGCTGAAAACACAAAAAATGGTATTGTAGAATTAAAATACCTTGATCCAAGAAAAGTTAAAAAAATTAGAGAAGTAAGAAAGAGAAGACCTGAAGGTATGATCTCTCCTACTAATGTTAATATTGCAGATGAAACTGTTGAGTATTTTGTGTACAACGAAAGAGGTATACAAGGTGCAGCTTCAGTACAAGGAATTAAAGTTGCTGTGGACACTATTGCATTTTGTCCATCAGGAATGATAGATCAGAATAAGAATGGTTTAATATTATCTTATTTACATAAGGCAATTAAACCTGTCAATCAGTTAAGAATGATTGAAGACGCTGCTGTGATTTACAGAATCGCAAGAGCACCTGAAAGAAGAATATTTAAGATAGATGTAGGTAACTTACCTAAGGCAAAAGCAGAATCTTATTTAAGAGATGTTATGGCAAGATATAGAAACAAACTTGTGTATGACGCTTCAACAGGAGAGATAAGAGATGACAGAAACTATATGTCAATGCTTGAAGACTTTTGGTTACCAAGTAGAGAAGGTGGTAGAGGAACAGATATTACTACACTTCCAGGTGGTGCTAATTTAGGTGAGATAGCAGACATAGAATATTTTAGAGCAAAATTATATAGATCATTAAACGTGCCTGTAAGTAGATTAGAGGCAAGTCAAGGTTTTAATCTTGGTCGTGCAAGTGAAATTAGTAGAGATGAATTAAAATTTACTAAATTTGTAGGCAGATTAAGAAAGAAATTTACTGAATTGTTTAATGATTTGTTAAGAACACAATTAATAATTAAAGGTGTAATTTCTGAAACAGAATGGCCGTTAATTAGAGATAGTATATTTTACGATTTCTTACAAGATGGTCACTTTGCAGAATTAAAGAATACTGAAATGATGAGAGAAAGACTAAACTTGGCAAGAGAAGTAAGAGATTATGTTGGTAAATATTTTTCTGTTAATTATGTTAGAAGAAACATATTAAAACAAACAGAAGCAGAAATCAAAAAAATGGATGCTGAAATCAAAAAAGAAATTGATGACGGTATCATATCATCACCTGAAGTACAAACAACAGGTAATGATGAATTATTATAGGAGATAAAAAATGAGTGAAGAAGTAAAAAACTTTATAGATAAGATGGCGCAAAATGATATGGTCGGTGCTGGAGACGCTTTTAAAGACGCATTAAGAGCTAAAGTTGGCGATCAACTAGATGTTAAAAGACAAGATGTTGCTGGGAATATGTTCCAGGCACAACCCCATAGTGATCCAAAACCAGAGATCGCAGGTACAGGTACTTTTACACAAGATGGACAAGTTGAACCTACAGGAGCAGAAACACAACCAGAAACACCAGAGGTATCAAATGCAGAAAGTCAGCCAGTTAATACAGACACAACAGGCGTTTAATAGTAATTCATATAACAACTTAACGCCAGTTTTAAAAGAGGCGATTAATGATGTTATGAAGTTAGTTAAAAATGATGGTAACTTAATATTTAATTTTGAAAATGCAATAGAAAAAGTTTCAAAATTTCATAATGTAAACAAAGACGACATTGAAGAATACTTTGATGACGAACTAAAGGAACAAATAGAAGAATAAAATGGCTTGGGTTAACATAACAGGATCAGGTAATAGATGGCAATATGAAAATACTGCTACTGTATCTAACACATATAAAGACTCTGCTGATGGCAGTAATGTTGCTATTTCTGGTGGTATAAGAACTTATACTAAACCAGGTGGTGGTACTACACAAACATATATTAGAACTAGAGTAATGGGTCAAGTTAATATTTTAAAAAAATCTGAAAACTTAATAAGTAGTCCTGTTAGTGGATATTGGAGTGCAACAAGAACAACGTTAACAAAAGGTTTTGAAGCACCTGATGGTTCTTTAAATGCGTCATCTGTTATTCCGAATACGGATAACAATACACATAGATTAGACGCTTATGCTACTAGTGGTGGACCAGGAGATAATAATGGTTTGATGATTTCAGGTCAAACTTATACTGCTAGCATTTATGCAAAAGCACACGTATATAATCTTATGAATTTAACAATAGATGAAACTTCAAATAATCCTACTACAAATACTGCTATTTTTAATTTATCAACTGGTACTTTAGTTTCAACTGAAACTGGTACTACTGCCGGCATTCAAAGTGTAGGAGATAATTGGTATAGAGTTTTTGTTTCTAAAACATTTAATCTTGCTACTGATCCTTGGTCAAATAGAATGTTAATAGGAGTTATTAATAATTCTAACGCCGTTAGTTATGCAGGCGATGGTTCTTCAGGAATACTTTGTTGGGGTGGTATGTTAGGACAAAGTGATGTAATAGAAAAATATATTCCAACAGACGCTTCAGCGTCAACAACAATAGAACGAGGAGAGGTGTCAAAAACTTTTTTTGACGCACAATAGAATATGGCAGATATAGTATCAACACAAGTAATATCAGACACATCTGGAGTAAAATATGTAGTTAAGATGACAAACATATCAGACGGTTCTGGTGAATCTTTAGTTAAAAAAATAGACGCTTCAACAACTACTTTTATGACTGAAGACGCAAACAGAAAAATTGCAAAGATATGGTTTTCAATTAACTCAATAAGTAAAAAAGCTTGCGTAGAATTGTTATGGGACGGCGCTACAAACGCAACTGGATTATTGTTGTCAGGCCAAGGTTATTGGGACTTGCGTACAGCAGGAAACTCTATACCAAACAATGCCGGTACACCAACAGGTGATGTTTTACTCTCTACAAGGGACTTTGTAGTAGGGGATAATTACACAATTTTAGTAGAGTTTAGATAAAAAATCTTATAAATATACGAGAGAGAGAACTATGAAACTAATATCCGAAGAAATTGCAAACGCAGAATGCCTAGTTGAAGAAACTAACGGCAAAAAAGATTATAAAATTAGAGGTATCTTCTTACAATCCGATATAAAAAATAGAAATGGGCGTGTCTATGCTAAAGACATATTGAACAAGGAAGTAACAAGATATAACGCAGAATTTATCAACAAGAAACGAGCATTTGGCGAGTTAGGACATCCTGACGGACCAACAGTAAACCTGGAAAGAGTTAGTCATATGATTACAAAACTCGCTCCAGAGGGTGCTAATTTTGTCGGTGAAGCAAAGATAATGAACACACCTTACGGTAAGATTGTAAAAGGTCTTATTGACGAAGGCGCTCAATTGGGTGTATCTAGTAGAGGTATGGGTTCGTTAGAACAAAGAGGTGGTGCTAACTATGTAAAAGATGACTTTTATTTAGCAACTGCTGCCGACATAGTTGCAGACCCCAGCGCTCCAGACGCTTTCGTAGAAGGTATTATGGAGAGTAAAGAGTGGGTATGGAACAACGGAGTACTCGTAGAAAAGAATATTGAAGCTTGGAAACGAGAAATAGAAGGTGCGAAAAGACACGCTTTAGCAGAGGCTAAAATCAAAGTCTTTACAAACTTTCTTAAAAATCTCTAGTTTTATAAATATTAACAATTAATTAATTAAAACTAGTTTTAACTATTAAAGAGGAGATTTCAATGGCCGAAAACGAAAAAACCGTTGCGGATACAGTAAAAGAAGTTATGGAAGCTACGGCTCCAGACGCTCCTAAAAAGAATGCTGTTGCTGCTGAACCTTCACCATTAAAAAATGATGCTGAAGATTTAGGCGCAGCTGTTGTTAAACCAACAGACAGCAATCCTGACGCAACAAAGAAAGTTAAAGAAGTTTCTGGACAAGCACCTCAAAAATCAGAAGGTGCACCTGATCCAATGCCAACTTTGAAAAAAGAAGGCGCTAAAGAAACTGACAAAGATTCGGAAGATAAAGAAATCAAAGAAGGCGAAATGCCAGCTGGTCTAAAAAAATACCTTGACAAAAAAGATGACTCTAAAGATAAAAAAGAGTCTGCTGAAGATGACAAGGAAAAAGTGAATGATTCTTACAAAAAAGAAGACGCAGACGCTGAGAAAAAAGACGAGAAGGTAAAAGAAGAAAAAGAAAAAGACATTGATGTTAAAGAACACGTTGATGCTCTTGTCGCTGGAGATGATTCATTATCTGAAGAATTTAAACAAAAAGCTGCTACAGTATTTGAAGCTGCGATTAAATCTAAAGTAAAAGAAATCGCTGAAGATATACAGGCAGATTACGACAAGAAATTAACCGAAGAAACTTCTAAATCTAAAGATGAGTTAGTTGAAAAAGTTGACTCTTACCTTGCTTATGTAGTGGAAGAGTGGATGAAAGAAAACGAACTTGCTTTAGAAAGAGGAATCAAAGGTGAAATCGCTGAGGACTTTATTAGTGGTCTAAAAAAATTATTTGAAGACCATTATATTGATGTTCCAGACGAAAAATACAATGTATTAGAAGATCAATCTTCTAAAATTGACGAGTTAAACAAAAAACTTAACGAATCAATTGAAAAGAATGTTGAATTATCTAAAGAGAACGGAAAATTACAAAGACAAGACATCATTGATGAGGCGTCTAAAGAATTAGCTGAAACTCAAAAAGAAAAATTCAATAAACTTGCCGAAGAAGTTGAATATTCAAACGAAGAAGATTTTAAATCTAAAGTAGCTACTATTAAAGAAAGTTATTTTGGTAAAAAAGAATCAACTAGTGAGATAGATGATGTGGCGGCAGAGTCAAATGCTGAGCAACCTCAGGATTTAACTAATGCAATGGCTGCTTATAGTGCCGCTATAAGTAAAACAAAAGACATTAAGTTGTCTAACTAATAGGGAGATAAAAACAAATGTATTTATCAGAACAATACGAAAAAAAATGGCAGCCTGTCCTAGAACACCCTGACTTACCAAAAGTTAGTGATTCTTACAGACGAGCCGTTACAGCTACTATCTTGGAAAACCAAGAAAGAGCTATGAAAGAAGACGCTGGTTTTATAAACGAAGCAGCGCCTACAAACTCTACTGGTTCTTCAGTAGCAAATTGGGATCCAATCCTAATTTCACTAGTTAGAAGAGCAATGCCAAATCTTATCGCATACGATATCGCAGGTGTACAACCTATGACTGGTCCAACTGGACTTATCTTTGCAATGAGAAGTAGATACACTTCACAAACAGGAAACGAAGCTTTATTTGATGAAGCAGATACAGACTTCTCAAGCAGAAATGCTGCTGGAGATTCTTCTGGAACTGCTACGCCTTCAGACCACTCTGGAACTAACCCGAGTGTTCTTAATGACGCTGCTGCTGGATCAACAGATTACAGTAGAGGTCAAGGTATGACAACTGGTGCTGCTGAAGCACTTGGTGACGCTTCTGGAAATCAGTTTGCTGAAATGGCTTTCTCAATTGAGAAGTCAACTGTTACTGCTAGAAGCAGAGCTTTAAAGGCTGAATACACTATGGAACTTGCTCAAGACTTAAAAGCAATCCACGGTTTAGACGCTGAAACAGAATTGGCAAACATCCTATCTGCTGAGATCCTTGCGGAAATCAATAGAGAAGTTGTTAGAACAATTTATATCAATGCAGAAAAAGGTGCCGCTGTTAATACAACAACAGCTGGTGTTTTTGATTTAGACACAGACTCAAACGGAAGATGGTCAGTTGAAAGATTCAAAGGTCTTATGTTCCAATTAGAGAGAGATGCTAATAGAATTGCACAAAGAACAAGAAGAGGAAAAGGTAATATGATTATCTGTTCAGCTGATGTTGCTAGTGCTTTACAAATGGCTGGTGTTTTAGATTACACTCCTGCTTTAAACAACAATCTATCTGTTGACGATACTGGTAATACTTTTGCTGGTACTCTAAACGGAAGATACAAAGTATATATTGATCCATACTCAGCTAACTCAGCTGCGAAACAATACTATGTTGTCGGTTACAAAGGTACTTCACCTTATGACGCTGGTATTTTCTACTGCCCATATGTGCCACTACAAATGGTAAGAGCAGTTGGACAAGATACTTTCCAACCAAAAATTGGTTTCAAAACTAGATACGGTTTAGTTGCGAACCCATTTGCAGAAACAGGTGCTCAATCAGGTGCTGCTACTGCTGTTAACAATGCTGGTTCAGCAAACAGTAATAGATACTACCAAAGAGTACAAGTTGCTAACATAATGTAATATTGGTTGATCGTTGTTTAACGATTAATAATATCTAAAAGGGGCGCTTCGGCGCCCTTTTTTTTGGCCTTATAAATAAAAGTATGATTAAACAAACATACAAAGTTATTGTAGGACTTATTGCTCTTACAATGTTTTTAACTTGTCTATCATTTACACTAAATCATCTACAAAAATCAGGTCCTTTAGAGAACATAGAGAAAAGACTAGATGAAGCAGCTGAAAAAGATAGTAACCTTACAGAAAACGAACAGAAATTAAAACAAGAATCCCAGACAAAAGAATGGGAAGAAGTAGATAAGCAAACAGATAAATAGTATTATGACTACTACTAACGCATATAGCAGACAGCCATCTAAACAAGATTATGCTGATCCTACAAAGTTTAAATTTAATATTGTTAAACTTCCTAAAGTAGAATACTTTTGTACACAGGTAAATTTACCAGGTATTAGTATATCAGATAACTATTCACAACCTACACCATTTAGAGATATACCTTTACCTGGTGAAAAATTAAGATACGAACCATTGTCAGTTACATTTCTTGTAGATGAAAATTTAGAAAACTACCAAGAGATACACGGTTGGTTAAGAGGTATAGGTTTTCCTGGTGGTCACGCAGAATTTAAAACTTTATTATCTGGTGGTTCAGATAGATTTCCTACATCTAAAAACGCTACTCCTAATCAAGGTGGTATATTTTCAGACGCAACACTTAACATATTAACAAGTAAAAACAATCCTGTAACTGAAGTTAGATTTAACGATTGTTTTCCAATATCGTTATCTTCTTTACAATACAATCAACAAGCAACTGATACAGATTACTTAACGGCAACTGTAACCTTTGAATACAAACTATACGATTTTGCGAACTCAAACGCAAGTAGAACAACAATAACAACCTCATAAACATTGACTTTTTAGTCGGTTTATGTTATTATGGATATATTATGGATTTAGAACAACTACAAGAATTGGCTGATAAGAAGCTAAAAATAAATGATACTGAATTAGATTTAGAATCATTAAAAACACCTCAACTACATAACGAATTTATGAAACACTTAACAAAGTTTAAGTTGTTGTTGACTCGTGCTGAAGATGAATTTAAATTAATTAAAAGACAAAAGTGGGAATACTATACAGGTAAAGCTGATCCTGCTGTTTATCAATTGAAACCTTTTAACTTAAAAATTATGAGGTCAGATGTTGACAAATATATTGAAGCAGACGAAGAATATACAAAAGCATATCAAAAAGTTAAATACTTGGAAGTTACAGTAGATTTTTTAGATAGAACAATCAGACAAATATCTAATAGAACATTTACTATTAAAAACGCTATTGACTGGAGAAAGTTTACTAGTGGCGCTATTTAATAATGACAACTACAAGATACCTCATCATAGATAAAAAGAACGAAGTCTATTTAAAGATAGAAGCAGACGCTGATATTCGTAGAGAATTAGGCGAATACTTTACCTTTGAAGTACCTGGATTTAAGTTTATGCCTCAATATCGTAATAGAGTTTGGGATGGTAAAATTAGATTATTCAGTTATGCGACTGGTCAAATATATGCAGGACTATATCCTTATATTGTTGACTGGTGTAATAAAAATGATATACAGATAGTTGATGGTACTAAAATTACAGACATAAAAACTAATGATGAAGATGTTACAAGATTTCTTAAAGCATTAAAAATACCTAAAATAGAAATAAGAGATTATCAAAGAGAGGCATTTGTACACTCTATAACAAAGAGTAGATGTTTATTACTATCGCCTACTGCCTCTGGTAAATCATTAATAGTATATCTAATGTTGATATACAATCTATTAAGATTAAAAGAAAAGAAACAAGATAAGATATTAATTATAGTACCTACAACATCTTTAGTAGAACAATTATATAAAGACTTTAAAGATTATGGTTATAATAGTGATCGTAATGTACATAGAATATATCAAGGACACGATAAAGATACTAATAAAAGAGTAGTAATATCTACTTGGCAGTCAATATACAATCAACCAAAGAAGTGGTTTAAACAGTTTGGTATGGTTATTGGTGACGAGGCACACTTATTTAAAGCAGTTTCATTAACAAAGATAATGACAAAACTAGAAGATTGTAAGTATAGAGTAGGACTTACTGGTACTTTAGATGGTACTAAAACACACAAGTTAGTGTTAGAAGGACTGTTTGGTACAGTAAACAAAGTAGTATCTACAAGTGAACTACAAGAAAAGAAACAACTTGCTAATCTAAAAATTTTCTGTTTAATTTTGCAACACGATAAGAAAGTTAGAGAAGATATGTTTGGTAAAACATACCAAGAAGAAATGGATTACTTGGTAAAAAATGAAAAGAGAAACAAGTATATTCGTAATTTAGTTACAGGACTACAAGGTAATAGTTTAGTATTGTTTCAGTATGTAGAAAAACACGGTATGGAATTAAAAAAACTAATAGAAGAAAAATCAGACAAACAAGTATTCTTTGTTTATGGTGGTGTGGCTGCTGAAGAAAGAGAAAAGATTAGATTTATAACTGAAAAGTCTGAAGGTGCAATTATAGTTGCTAGTTATGGTACTTTCTCTACTGGTATCAATATTAGAAACTTACACAACATAGTATTTGCAAGTCCTAGTAAGAGTAGAATAAGAAACTTACAATCAATTGGTAGAGGATTAAGATTAAAAGATAATGATTCGGATGCTACTTTGTATGATATAGCAGATGATTTAACGCACAATGAAAAGGAAAATTATACTCTTTCACACTTTAGAGAAAGGATAAATATTTACAACGAAGAGGATTTTGAATACGAAATCCATAATGTGGAGTTAAAATGAATACAAACCAAACATTTATAGGCGTTAAAATAATCAAACTAGTCAATGGCGAAGATGTAGTAACTGTTATACCATCAGGTAAAGATCAGTTGCCAGAGAACTCTCAATTAGTAAGAATAAAAAAACCTTTACTAATTAAGTATGTTCCTCAAATGACATTGACAGGTTTCAAAGATTATATCGCATTAATAAAATGGTGTTCTTATACTCCAGATAAGGTGATTACTATACCTAAAAATAAAATAATGACAATAACAAATGCGTCTCCTGAAATGATTAGCAGTTATCAAAATATTGCTGTGAATTATGACAAACAGCCTGTTCCTGTAAAACAAGAAAATTATAGACAACAGAAATTTTCGGACGCTGAAAATGAAAAGTTACGTGAGATATTTGATGATTTTGATGATGATGAAGGCAACACAACTATACACTAATTTATATATTATATTATATACTCTAGCTATATTCCCTGGCAACCCGCTACACGCTCTATTATACACAGAATTTTCTAAAAGTCAATGCTTTAACGGAGCAAACTTATATAAAAAAATGAACCGAAATTTTCTTAAAACATTGACTTTTTAAGAGAAAGGTGTTATATTAAAAGAATGAGAAAAACTACAAAAAAAGAACATTATGTAAACAATAAAGAATTTTTAGCTGCAATGGTTGAATATACAAAGAATGTTAATAGGGCGAAAAGAAAAAAAGAATCGAAACCGCCTGTAACAGATTATATTGGTAGTTGTTTTTTGAAGATAGCGAATCACTTGTCTTACAGACCTAACTTTATTAATTATACATTTAGAGATGATATGATTAGTGATGGTATAGAGAACTGTTTACAATACCTAGATAACTTTAATCCAAAGAAATCAAACAATCCCTTTGCATACTTCACGCAAATTATATATTACGCCTTCATAAGAAGAATACAGAAAGAGAAAAAACAAGTAACTATTAAGAATAGACTTATTACAGAATCTAATTATGATGATATGACTTTGCAACCAGGCGAAGATAGAGAATTTAAAAACCAGTTTACAGAATTTCTTAAAAAGAATATGTCTGTTGATGAACAACAAAAAATTGCTGATGATTTAGCAAAGAAAAAGAAAAAGAGGAAGAAGAAAACAAAGAGTAGTTTAGACTACTTTATGAGTTATGAAGATAGCACTACTGAATGATACACATTTCGGTTGTCGTAATGACTCACCTGCTTTTATAAACTATCAAAACCGTTTCTATGATGAAAAGTTTTTTCCTTATCTAATAGAAAATAAGATAGATACATTAATACATTTAGGTGATGTCGTTGACAGACGAAAATTTATAAACTTTAATACTGCACATAATTTTCAAAAGAAGTTTTGGAAAAGACTATGGGACTTAAAGATAGATACACATATTATATTAGGTAACCACGACACCTATTATAAGAATACAAACAAAGTAAATTCTATTCAACAACTATGTACATCCTTTGATGGTGTAAATGAACCTTGGATATATGATGGACCTAAAGAAGTAGAACTAGGTGGTTGTCGTATGTTATTCTTACCTTGGATATGTGATGATAACTATGAAGATTCTATACACGCAATAGATCACTCCGAGGCTGCTATATGTTTTGGTCATTTAGAAATAAAAGGTTTTGAAATGCACAAAGGTCATATGAATATGCACGGTTTGGATAAAGAACAATTTAAACGATTTGAAAAAGTTATGTCTGGTCACTTTCACAAAAAATCAGATGATGGTCTTATCTATTATCTAGGCACACAATATCAAATTATGTGGTCAGATCATAATTGCCCTAAAGGATTTCATATCTTTGATACAGAAACAAGAGAGTTAGAAAGAATACCTAATGATCTTGCTATATTTAAAAAGATAATATATGATGATAGAACAACGGACTACACTAACTTTGATCTATCGCCTTATGAAAATTGTTTTGTTAAAATGTTTGTATCATTTAAAACAAATGAAGAAATGTATAATAAACTTGTAGAAAAGTTTTACACCAATAGTAATGTACACGAACTACAAATAATAGAAGATCCAATAGATATAAAACAAACTGTAAAATCAAATATATTAGATCAAGGAGAGGACACTATGACCTTTCTTGGTAACTACATAGATCAAATAGACACAGATTTAGATAGAAAAAAACTTAAAGATTTTACTAAAGAATTATATGTTGAGGCAAATGAGTGATAGTATTTAAAAAAATAAAATATAAAAACTTTCTTTCAACAGGTAACACACCAATAGAAGTAGAGTTTAAAAGGTCGCCTACAACACTTGTTATAGGTAAAAATGGATCAGGTAAATCTACTTTACTTGACGCCTTATGTTGGGCATTGTTTAATAAACCTTTTAGAATAATTAAAAAAGAACAAATGATAAACACTATTAACAATGCTGATTGTGAAGTAGAAATAGAGTTTGATGTAGGTACAAAACAATATAGAGTTAAACGAAGTGTTAAACCTAATGTATTTGAAATATATGAAAACGGACAATTGTTAAATCAAAATGCCTCTAGTATAGACTATCAAAAATATTTAGAACATAATATTATGAAGTTAAATTACAGATCATTTATTCAAGTTGTTATATTAGGGTCTTCTTCATATGAACCTTTTATGAAAATGAAGGCAAGATACAGACGAGATGTTGTTGAAGAAATATTAGATGTAAAAGTATTTACTCAAATGGATTTAATATTAAGAGATCAACAAGGTCAGTTATCAAAAGAAGTATTAGATGTAAAACATAAGTGTGATTTGCTAGAAACAAAATATGAAACAGAAATGAAACATTTTAAATCACTATCAGAATTAAATACAAGTGATATAGATGATAAGAAATTACAACTAGATAAACACACAAAAGCAAAAGAAGAATACTCAACTAAAATATCAGATTTAAATAACTCAATAGAAGAATGTAATAATCAACTACAAGACAAAGACCAATCAGATAGTAAACTAAAAGAACTAGAAAAGATAGAAACTAAAATAGAAACTAATTTAGAAAGACACAATCAAAACATTAAATTTTTTAGTGAGAATGATAACTGTCCTACTTGCACACAACCTATTGACGAGGATTTTAAACATAAAAAACAAGATGAATTAAAAGTCAAAGTAAAAACTCTTAATGAGGGTATGCAAAAACTAACTAGTGAGATTGTTAAAGTAGAAGAAAAGATTACTTTCTTTGGCACAGTATCTAAAAAACTATCAGACCTATATGTTGATGTGGCAAAAGTAAATACCTCATTAAACGAAATAAACAATTATAGTAATAAAATAAATGAAGAAATACTACAACTAGAAAACAAACAAACAGATAGTAAAACTATTGCTACAGATTTACAACAACTAAAAGAAGAACTAGAAACTTGTAAAATAACAACAGACAAGATAATAGATCAAAAGAAATATGTTGATATATTAAGAGAAGTATTAAGTGATAAAGGTGCTAGAGGTCATATAATTAAAAAATATATACCTATTATAAACAACTTAATTAATGAACACTTGCAAGCAATGGACTTCTTTGTATCGTTTCATTTAGATGAAGAATTTAACGAAACAGTAAAGAGTCGTCATAGAGATACATTTAACTATAATAGTTTTAGTGAAGGAGAAAAGTTAAGAATAGACCTTGCAATATTATTTACTTGGAGAACTATTGCAAAAATGAAAAATAGTGTAAACACAAACCTATTAATACTAGATGAGATATTTGATTCTAGTTTAGATCAACAAGGCACAGATGATTTTTTTAAGATAGTAAATAAATTAAAAAATGAAAACATTTTTATTATATCACACAAAGGAGATATACTATTTGATAAGTTTACTAACATATTAAAATTTGAGAAATATAAAAACTTTACGAGGTTACAAAATACATAATGAAAGAAGTTAAAATAATAAAAATGAAAAGTCAAGGTAAGAAAACTTTTCTTGCACCTGAATATGATTACACAATATTTGAAACTGAAGTAGAACAAGTTGACTTTAAAGAGTTAGCAAAGTTTATTCTATCTAAAGAAAAAGAAATATTAAGTTTACCTATAAAAGATGACGCATACACAGGAATGACTGGTACGACTGCTAGATTTGATAAGTACAATGTTCTTAAATGGGAAGATGAAAACATTAAACACATAAAAGGAAACATAATAAACTTTCACAACGGAATAATGAAATATCATAATCAACCACTTCCAAAAGACTTGTTTATACAATGTTGGACTAATATAATGAGAAAGGGAGAACAAATAAAACCTCATATACACAACATAGGACCAAACTGTTATTTAGGAGGCCATATTTGTGTACAAGCAGATGATACATCTACTCATTATATAAATCCAGTAAATCAAATTAATGATCCTATGACATTTGCTAGTAAAAATGATATAGGTAAAATTACTATGTTTCCAAACAATGTACCACACTATACAGATATACAAAATTCAGATAAAGAAAGAATAACAATTGCATTTGATCTAATAACCTATGATCCAAACAAAGATAATTACGATCCATCAACTGGTAAAATAATTGGAGAAATAGATAACAAAGATAACTATGTGAGGCTAATATGAAAGAACTAAAACTAATACCGCCAACTGATCCAAGAGTACAATGTGCTATAGCACCTTTTAATAATGATATGTTAAAAGACGAAGGATTTAAAGATAGAAAAGAACTATCAGAAACAATGTTTGATACAATGAAAAAATATGGTGGCATAGGTTTATCTGCTAATCAAGTAGGTCTACCTTTTAATATGTTTGTATTAGGCGATCATCCTGAAGTAGAAAAAAATTTAAAGATGACTTGTTTTAATCCTATTATTATATCAAGTAGTGTAGAGGAAGAAGTAATGAAAGAAGGTTGTTTAACTTTTCCTTTTGTATTTCTAAACATAACAAGACCTCGTAAAGTAGTTGTAAAATACGAAGACGAAAATGGTGATCTAAAAGAAGGTAGTTTAGATGGTATGATTAGTAGAGTCTTTCAACACGAATACGATCATATGCTAGGCAAAACATTTGTTGATGGTGTAAGTAAAATGAAATTAGATATGGCATATAAAAAAGCGGAAAAACAAATGAACAGATATAGAAAGATGTCAAAGAAAAAGTGATAGAAAGATTTCCTACTGCTGAAGAAAGATGGCCTAGACAAGGTTTAACTATGCCTTATAACTTTCCTAAATTAGTAATAGAAGAACACGAGGGATTTCATATAGTCCGTGATGACTTACTAGAAGGTGGTTCTAAAAGAAGATTTGTAGATAGAATGATTAGAGAAGAAATCGCTGAAGGTGCTGAAGAATTTGTTTATGGTGGTTGTCCTGCAAATGGTTATGCTCAACTATCTTTAACACTACAAGCAAAAGCATATGGTAAAAAGGCAGTATTCTTTATGGCAAAAAGATCACTAGATAATTTACACCCTTACCAGAAACAAGCATTAGAATATGGTGCAGATATTCGTTGGGTACCAAATGGTATGCTACAGGTTACAAAAGCAAGAGCAAGAGAATATTTTTATGAAGACCCAAAGAAAAGAAGACTACTACCATTAGGTTTAGAAGAATTTAGAGTGTTTGAAGATATAAAGGCGCTTGCAAAAAATATAGAAATAGAGTATAATATAAACATAAGTGAAGTATGGTCAGTAGGATCAAGTGGTACACTAACAAGAGGATTACAAATGGCGTTTCCAGATAAAGATGTTAATGTAGTTTCAGTAGGACACAAAATGAAACAACACGAGATAGGTAGAGCAAAACTATATCTAACAAAATATAAGTTTATGCAAGAAGTTAAAGAAGAAGATAAACCACCTTTTCCATCTGTACCTACATATGACGCAAAGGCGTGGGCGATAATGAAAAAATACGCAAAGAAAGGAAGTCTGTTTTGGAATGTAGGAAAATAACAATTGCTAGATTAAGAAGTGGTGTTAATTATAAAAGACCACTAGATCATATTATAGATTCATTTTGTTATCTATTAAAAAGATTTCAAATTAAGAATGATGAATTTAGATATGGCGTATATAACTATGGTTATGATAAAGCACATAGAAGAAAAGCAGACGATATACCTGATAGTGATATAATTATTATACCTAGTGAGAATGAATTTCATTACCATATACCTAATTACATTGATCCTAAAAATTTAGAAAAATCTAATACTGCAATTAAAGATCACTTTAAAGATTTAAAGAATAAACATATTATTATATTAAGATCAGATAGAGGAGATGATGAAGACTTATATAGAAATCATACATTTAGAGATAACCCTATTGGCAAAGTATCTATATTAGATGAAACAGACATACCAGGAAACATACATCAACTAAAGTATCATTTTATTAAAGATGAGTTACCACATACTGAAAAGAAACCTTATCTATTTTCATATTGGGGAACAGAAAAAAGACGAGATGTAGGTGGCATAACTAGTGGAGATAATAGACACGAAGTATTAAAAGAAATACAACTAGGTATGGGTAATTTTTATACAAGATTTATAGGTAGATTTTCTACTGTTAAAAGAGATATGAAACCAGACAGTATGAGAAATATATTACCTATATTATCACAATCAAAATATACATTATGTTTTAATTGGAAAGATAACAAGGCAACCACAAGTAGATACCACGAGGCACTTGCCTGTGGCATTATACCTATGGTTTATAAAGACTATGATTCGACAGGTATACTAGTAAAAGATGATTGGCAAAGAGTAGAAAGTGCCAGGGAATTGTGTGATAAGATGATGAATACTAATTATAGAGATAAATTTGAAGAAATTAGTTACAATTATGAGCAATCACTATTGACAAAAGACCAGATTTATGATACCTTTGAATCAGCACTATACAAAATAATAGGAGAATAAATGACAAAAAATAAAAACGAATTACTAAAAACACTACACCAAAATAAACAACAGTTTGAACCAGATCACCCTAAAGAACCAGATGTTGGACCAGAGATAAAAGGTAATCTAAACTTTGGACCTTACGCTGCTTACTTTAAAATACCTCAAAGTTTAAGAGAAGGACTATTAAAAAAAGGTAAAGAACTAGTACCAGGTAGTGCTAACCCAAAACTTGTAGGTCTATTAGGAGATCAAAGAGTTTATACAGACGAAGACAAAGAATGGTTTATAAAACAATTTCAACCATATATAACAGAATATGTACACGGTAAAGCAAATTTTGATGGACAAGAATTTGATGGTAAAAATCACTCTACATCAATTACTTTAATTGATCTATGGATTAACTATATGAAAGGTGGAGAATTTAATCCTGAACATACACACACAGGACAGTTAACCTGGGTTATGTATTTAAAGGTACCTAATATGTTAAAAGAACACGAAGATTTTAAAGGGAATGGTCTTGGACCAGGATCTATTGGATTTCATTATGGAGAAGGAACAAATGGTGATTGGGCACAACATACATACAAGTATCTTCCTGAACTAGATGGTTTATGGATATTTCCTGCACAGTTAAGACATAGAGTAAATCCTTTCTATGACAAAACACAAGAAAGAATTAGTGTATCAGGTAATTGTTATTTCAATAGACCAGATATGCCTAGTCAGGCAAAACCACCTAGACAAGCAATGCCAGGTTGGCAATATTAATTAATGAGTGATCTACTAAAAGAAGCACACAACACAATAAAGTCTAAAGGGTTTCCCTATTACCCTAAAGATGAAAAGTGGCGAAACAACATCTATAATATGTTGTTAGCATTTAGACGAGATACTATGGTAGATCACAAGAACAAAGTTATTGGTCAATCAACTCACGGATTAAACCTTGCGTGGTCTTTTATGGAACACGCTTGGGGTATTAAGTGTGGTAAGATGAAAACACCTATGGAAGTATGGAATGATGAAGAACATTTAACTAAAGGTATTAATAAGATACTTACAGGTACTTTCTTTAAAAAGAAACCATTACACGATATAACAGATTCAGATATGAGATCAATGTTAAGACGATACTCTGGCACTCAAATGGTATCTAATTTTAGACCAACTGCTGCCGCTGCCTTATACGACATCTTTGTAGAAAAAGATAGTCCACTAGAAGGTACATCTGCTGGTACAGTATGGGATCCTAGTATGGGTTATGGTGGTAGACTATTAGGTGCAATCGCAGCCGGCGTTAATTACATAGGTACTGATCCTTGTATTCCTACATATAAAGGACTAGAACAAATAAGAGATAACTACGGACATAATCATAAATCATATACACTATTAAGACAAGGTAGTGAAACATACATACCTGAAGATGAGAGTTTAGACTTTGTATTTACAAGTCCACCTTACTTTGGTTGGGAAGCATATGGTGATGAACCAGAACAATCTAGTATTAAGTTTGATACTAGCGATGTATGGAAAGAGAAGTTTTTAAAACAGACTATTGCTAACGCATTTAAAGGTTTGAAAAAAGGCAAGAAACTAGCATTGAATGTTGCTAATACAAAACAGTATAAAACCTTTGAAGAAGATACGGTACAACTAGCACTAGATGTAGGATTTGAACATACAGATACTTGGTGGTTATCACTATCTACACAACAAGGTGGATCAGCAAGTGTTAATTTAGATGGCGAAGTAGAAGAAAAGAAACAAGAGAATCGTTATCTAGGTAAATTTAATAGACCGAATCTCCCAGGTAGAAAGTTTGAACCTACCTTTATTTTCACAAAATAAGAACAAAAGAAGAACAAACACTCTCTAAAACCTAGTAAAATCAAGGTTTAAATAACGCTTGACTTTCGGGATGTTTTCCTATAGGATAAGAGAATGGACACACTTAATATAGATACAAAATCACAACTTGCAAAATTAATTGCTACTGAAAACATTACAGTACAACAAAATAATGTTAAAACCGCTTCGTTTGATGTAGTAAATAGAATACTTACATTACCAATATTCAAAACAGATTCAAAAGATGTAACAGATATGTTAGTAGCACACGAGTGTGCTCACGCTTTATATACACCTTCTAATGGTTGGAAAAAAATTGCTGATGATGATGAGTTAAGATCATATGTTAATGTATTAGAAGATTGTAGAATAGACAAGAAGATACAAAAGAAATATCCAGGTGTAGTTACCAACTATATTAACGGTTTTGAAATACTTAACAGACAAAACTTCTTTGGTCTTAAAGATAAAGACTATGATAAAGACTTAATGTTAATTGATAAAATTAATATATTTTATAAGTCTTCAAAAAAATTACAATTTGCATTTTCTAATACAGACAATCTATGGTTGAAACAAGTTGATTCATTAAAATCTTTTAATGATGTAATTAAACTTGCCAAGAAGATGTTAGAGTGGCAGAAAAAAGAAATCAATAAACTTAAAAAGTTACCTGATTTTGATAATCATATATTAGTTGAAAACTACAATCTTAATAACGCTGAAAACGATTCAAAAGATAGTAAAGACGGCGAAGGTAATGATTCTAATGAAGAAGGTAAAGATAAACAAGAGGCACCTGATGGTAAATCAGAGTCAGAATCAAACCAAGATAAACCTGCTGTAGGTGATAAGACTGCCGAAGATGATAAAAATTCTAATGGTTCTGGTGCTGTAGGTGCTGGTGGTGATATGGCACTTGGTTCAATTACTAACAATTGGTTTGAAGGTCATAAAGAAAAATTATTAGATAATTCTAAAAGTTATTATTACAGATCAATACCAGATCCGATTTTAAATAAAGTAATTCATTCTAATGCTGATTTTATTAATGATATGAAAAAATCATTTATGAATGATAAAACAACTGCTAGAAATTACTTACCATATCTTAACAAAGAATACAAAAAGTTTATTAACGAATCTAAAAAGACTATTATGTATCTTGTTAAAGAGTTTGAAATGAAAAAGGCGGCAACTGCTTATAAAAGATCAACTACTCATAAAACAGGTACAATTGATCCTTTAAAATTACATAGTTATAAATTCAATGATGATATATTCAAAAGACTATCAGTATCTCCAGACGCTAAAAACCACGGTATGATGATGTTACTTGATTGGTCAGGTTCAATGTGTGATACCATTTTTAAAACTGTTCAACAAACAATTCAATTAGTATATTTTTGTCAAAAAACAAATATACCTTTTGAGTTATATTTCTTTTCTAGTGAAATGGATAAAGATGAAGATAGATCAAAAAAAAGATCAACAGGTTTTAAATACAAACCAGGCGATATGGCAATTGATAAAATTAAACTAGTTAATGTTGCAAGTCATAAACTTAAAAAACAAAAACTAGATGAGTCTTTAATGTATCTATATCACTTAGCAATGTATTATGACAATAGATATTCTTGGAGATCAAATGTTTATACAGAATATAAACCAGATTCAGTAGGGATACCAGGTGAGTATTACCTAGGTTCTACACCTTTAAATGAGGCATTAATGATTATGTTAAAATTAGTACCTTTGTTTAAAAAGAAATACAGTATAGAAAAAATGAATTTGATTACTTTAACTGATGGTGGTGGTAATCACGGTTCTTCAGAAACAATGAAACTTGATATAGATACAAATAAATTGTATGGTTCATATCCAGATGATAGAGGTAATACAGATGTTTTTATCTATAAGAAGAAGAACCACGAAGTAAAAGATGAATACTATGGTTACAGATCAAGTGGGTTTACAGGTACTATATTAAATCTATTAAGAACATATCACGGTATTACAACTATCGGTTTCTATTTAATCAAAAGAATTAGAAGATTTGAAAGTGAACACTATTTTAAATCGCAAGATATGTCTATGCCTTATGATAAAAGAGAAGTTATATACCAAAAGAATAGAGTTAAATTTAATAAAGAGAAGGTATGTGATGTTCCTCAAACAGGTTATGATGATTACTATATTGTTAACGCTAAAGATATGAAAGTTGAGAATACTGATTTAGAAGGCATTAATGATACAATGAAACCTGGTAAGATTAAAAACTTATTCAGTAAGAGTATGAAAGGAAGAATCACTTCCAGAGTGCTTTTAAACAAATTTATTGAGAAGGTTGCATAATATGGATCAAAACATCAATAAAAACAAGGGTTATTACTGCTTGACTTTAGGGTCGTTTTATGATAGCCTAATAGTATATTTAATAAAAGAAAGGACTAATAAATGTTATTAAATGATAAACAAAGAAACTTTATAGAACTATGCTATAAAGAGTTTGGTGATATAAAACAAATCACTAGAACACAACTAGTCAAGGTTGAGAAGAAACACAAAGTTGCTTTTCCTCAATGGTTAGTTTCTAATAAAGACCTTAAAGTAAAAAAAGGTCTATTCAAAATGCCATCTGGTTCAGATACAGATGTTTCAACGCCAACTACAATGGAGAAAGTTGTAAAACCTACAACACCGACAACTAATAAAGAAGCGGCTTATATCGTTTCTACTCTTACAGACAATGTTGTTCCTGTTAAGGACAAAAACTTTGTAAGTTTCGGTAACTATCCAGATGTAAAATCTATTATAAAATCTGATAGATTCTATCCTGTATTTCTTACAGGTCTTTCTGGTAACGGTAAAACTCTTGCTGTAACCCAGGCGTGTGCTGATTTGAAAAGAGAATTAATAAGAGTTAATATAACAATTGAAACAGACGAGGACGATTTGCTTGGTGGTTTCAGACTTAAAGACGGACATACTGTTTGGTCTAATGGTCCGATCATTGAGGCAATGGAGAGAGGCGCTGTTCTTTTACTTGACGAGATTGACCTTGCGAGTAATAAGATAATGTGTTTACAACCAGTCCTTGAAGGTTCAGGTATCTTTGTTAAGAAGATTAACAAGTGGGTACAACCTAAAAAAGGTTTCAATGTTATCGCTACTGCCAATACTAAAGGTCAAGGATCCGAAGACGGTAAGTTTATCGGTACTAATGTATTGAACGAGGCGTTTCTGGAAAGATTTCCAGTAACTTTTGAACAAAAGTATCCATCTGTATCTACTGAAAAAAAGATTTTAAATAATACTTTAAAGTCTTATGGTAAATCAGATGTTAAATTTATTGACAAGTTAACTACTTGGGCAGATGTAATCAGAAAAACCTACTTTGACGGTGGTGTTGATGAGATTATATCTACAAGAAGACTTGTACATATTACACAGGCATATTCAATCTTTAATAATAAGATGAAGGCAATTCAAATGTGTACAAATAGATTTGATGATGATACAAAAAATTCGTTTGTGGAACTATACACGAAAGTGGATGCCGGTGCTTCTGCTGATTCTATTATGGAATCTCAAAAGAAGGCCGAATTAGAGTCGCAAATGGAAGACAATGATAGTGAGTCAGATGAAGAGGAAGATGATTCCAATGCAATCTAAATCTATCAATCATAGTGTTAGTCCAGGAAAGGCGTCCGAAAGGGCGCCTGACCTTAAAGGGACTATCACTTTGACTTTAAAAAAGAAAACTATACAATCAGTTTATAATCAGGTTATGATGTGTAGTGAGTTAGGTTTTCCTAACTTTCAAAAAGGTGAACCGATTAACAAGTTAATGATGGAGATAAAAAGAGAAGTGAAGAAAGAAAGTAAACAAGAAAAAATGGGTTGGAAAGAATTACTAGAGTTTTGGCCATTAAGTATAGTGGTACCTGGTATGTTAATATTAATTTTAATGGCGAATGTATTTCAATGGTAAAAAGAGAAAAATTAGACGATAAGATAAAGAAGTTAGACTCTACTAGAGTCTTTAAAAAGATTACACCTAAAGGTGACTTATCTTGGTATATAAAATGGATTGCAAGTGTTATGTTAATGATTGCTGTTTGCTTTAGGGCAGCAGATGTATCTCATATGTTTGATTTGTATTTTAGTTTTATGGGTACACTAGGTTGGTTAGTAGTAGGATTTTTATGGCACGATAGGGCATTAATATTTTTAAATGCTATTCTATCTGCTGTTTTATTAACAGGAATTTTAAAGGAATTACTTGCTTGTAGTAATTGTATGATACCATTATAATGAGTAGAAAAGATAAATTGCTAGAAGAAGTAATAATTAAATTAAATATAGAGTATCCTAAATTTTTAAAAGCGATACCTAAAATGAATAACAAAGAGATTTTAAAACATCCGTTGATGAAATCTTTAGAGGAGTTAAAATGTTTAATGAGTGGACAAAAGAGTTTATAAAAAAACATATAGCAAAAGGCACACATAGGTGGGCATTTTGGGTTGAAGGAATAATAATAGGACTAATAATAGGAACATTAATATAATGCCAAAAAGACCAGATCAAATTATTACAGATAACATACCATATAATTATGATGAAGTAAATTTAAACTCATATCTATATAAACTTACAAACTTAATAACAAAAATGAAGTATCTAGGTATTAAAAAAGGTGTACCAGATTATAGTTATCTATTTTCTTCTGAAGACCCAACCTTTTTAAAAGATTTTATGGATCCAAATAGTAAATGGCACCTTGATGTTTTGATGTACAATACTTATGAATATGTACAGGCAAAAGAACAGCAGATGTTAAGAGAAGTAAATGCTAGAGATAATCCTGAATATTATAATAAATCAAATGGTGGTTCTGATTTAGTATTACCTAATATGAATTTATTAAAACATCTTGTAGAAGAAATAAAAACTACTGGTGCTTATAATGGAACTCTAACAACGCTTCTTGCTGTTAGAGATTTACCTAAACATAGAATACAAGTTAGAAATTTTACTTATGATAGTAAACATATTAGTACCTTAAAAAGTATAATAAATGAGAGAACATCTTTAAAACATTTAAGAGTTATTATATTAAAAAATAGATTATATAGAGGTCGTAAAGGAGATTTGGTTATAGACGGTAACCATTCTATTGCTGCCGCTGAAAAATCAAAGTTTGGTTTGAACGGTCAAATACCTGTTGTCGCATTAGAAGAAGATCAACACAAAGATATTCCTGATGATGATATAGATATAGTAGCCGTGATGTTTAATCCTAGTGTAGAAAATCCTACATTAGAATCAGATGATGAAACTATTGCTGGTATAGTAAAGAATATGATGATAAGAGGATTAAATCCTTCTTCAAAAGAAGTACAAGATTTATATGACCAACAAAGATTAACTAGAACTAGAAAAGCAAAAGTTACCACAATTGCTAAAGAAATGTATAATAGAGAATGGGTACCTAATACATCAACTTGGATTAGATATGACGCAGGTGATGAGAAGAAAAATGTACAATCTGAAATTTCTAAAGAGTGTGTTTTAGGAAAAGAGAATAGGGCAACACACGGTGGAATTTTTTCAAAATGTTATTCAACTGCTAAGTTTAATCCTTGGGCAGATTTATTTTCAATATCAATTTGGAATAGAGATAATCCTAAAGACTTAATTCATACTTACAAAGTAAGATGGTGGCACGCTGATAAAGATTATAAAGATACTTGGATTAAAAAATGGAAAACAGATAATGAATTTGTTATTGATGATCTTTTAGGTATAAAAAATATTAAAATAGACTGGTCATATCTACCAGAAACAAGAGATAAATTTAGTACGAAGGGAGGTGAATAAGTTGAGTATAACGGTTGAAGTTAGAAAAGGCAATGTTGAACAGGCTATGCGTGTGTTAAAGCGTAAAGTCCAAAAGGAAGGCATAGTAAAAGAATTAAGAGAAAGACAATCTTATGAAAAACCTTCAGAAAAAAAGAGAAGAAAAAGGAAGGAAAACATTGCAAATTGTAAGAAAGAGAAGAAAAAATTAGAACGACAAAGAGGTTATTAGTTTTAAAGTTTTGCGTTGGTGATAGATAAATATATAATGTTGGGGCTATTCGTAAGTCCTCACGCAGAAACCCGACCTAGAAATTAAGTCGGTGTCGCAAAACGCTGCTTTGCTACTTTACAGCGTGAACAATAAAGTAGCACTTATAGATATTCACTAGGGAACTGGTAGGGATCCTCAGCCTAGTGAATTTCTATAAGTAGGGTTGACAAAATAAAAATCGTACTTATATAAATAAATGTAGAACGCCATAATGGGTTCTACAAAATGAAACTCGCTTATAACAAAGGAGGTTTTTATGACCAATAAAGCAATTTCAATTTTTAATCAGTTAAGACCATTATCAGTAGGATTTGATGATGTATTTGACCACTTTGAGTCAATGTTCAATCATCAATATGATTCTATAAATGTTCCTAACTATCCACCATACAACATAATTAAGACAGGTAAGTACACTTATGATATACAAGTGGCACTTGCAGGGTATGGTAAAAAAGATGTAGATGTATCGTTTGAAAATAGCATCCTAACAATCAAGTCTATAAAGGACGAAGATGAAAAAGAAGTATCTGATAATGACGGTGTACTTCATAAGGGTATTGCTAAACGTATGTTTACCAAGTCTTTCACAATCGCTGATGAAGTAGAAATCAAAGGTGCTGAACTGAAAGATGGTCTATTATGTGTATCTATGGAGAGAGTTATTCCAGAACATAAGAAGGCTAGAACTATTAAAATTAAGTAGTTTAAGAGACCAGAGGCGAGGCAGCATTGACTTTCTCGCCTCTTTAGTATATACTAACACTATATAAATTATGAAGGAGTGAATAATTATGAACATAAGTGAAAACACCATATCGGTGTTAAAGAACTTTTCAGATATTAACCAGAATATTCTAGTTAAACCTGGAAACAAAATACAGACTATCTCTACAATGAAAAACATCTTGGCAGAAGCAGAGGTGACGGAGAAGTTTGATAGTGAGTTTGCTATATATGACTTGCCTGAATTTTTAAGGGCAGTTGATTTGTTTGAAAAACCTGCATTAAAATTTAATGGTGGTTCAAATGTAACTATAGCGTCCTCTAACAATAAACAATCAATCAAATATTTCTTTGCTGATAAGTCAGTTATTGTTGCACCAACAAAAGCAATCAATATGCCAGATCAGTATGTATCTTTTACTTT